>Ga0163217_1017268_pt1 | contig 19104 bp, 18 predicted proteins | sample SynspAceP_FD_185933 | JGI IMG/M metagenome (GOLD analysis project Ga0163217, IMG submission 185933) | Saline lake microbial communities from Ace Lake in Antarctica - Synechococcus sp. Ace-P (PacBio error correction) | ecosystem: Environmental > Aquatic > Non-marine Saline and Alkaline > Saline ...
GAGTTTTTCTTTTGAGGTATGGTGGTTGTTTCCATCATTCCAATATTAATTGCCGCGTAGGGATTTTATTGGCTTAACAAAGCCAGCAACCGAACTCCTGATTTATTTTAAAAACGGAAACGCTTGACACCAACATTCTTTTACTAAGTTTTTTTCGGAAGAAAAAGAAAACTGGTTATTAATGAAAGGTCTACAAAATTTGGTCATAAACACACCCACTTCTCCCGCTATTGATGGTGGGGCGGTGTGCCCCGTTTGCCATGACGACCATTGTAATGGGTTTGATTAAAAAAGGGTGCGACCTTAAAAAATTCTGAACAACTTTTCAAACAACAAAACATCCATTCAGAAAAGAATTAAGATTATCAGACAACTACTCCGAACGACAAAAAATTTGAGCAAACGTTAAAGATCGATTACCGATTTAAAACATCGGCGGCTTTTATGAACTTAATTTTCTTCTGAGGTCATACACAATCAAACGCGATTCTACTCCAAAAGAATTTGAAGAAAAAATTGTCACCACGCCAATTATAAAGCAATCGGTTTGATGTCCCATTCCATTTTAGAGAGTTTATTTGTAAGTGCCCTATTTGGTCCCCCGTTTATTCGAAAGAATTCACTGCAAAAAGTGTTATAGAGCGCACAACATCGAGCAAACAAATTTGGTGGGAAAAGTACAGCAGTCAATGTATAACCCATTTGAAAAAATCGTATTTAAAAATCCTACATCGCGTCCTAAAACGTTTTGAAGATCAACACCTTCAAAATTCTTTTTGATGGAATTGCTTCCATCAGTAAAATGGACATTCAAGAAAATTGAAGGAAATTGGGAATGGCACCAATAACCTTGTGTGGAAATCCCATTTTCAATTAATCCACTATTTATTACCCCAACTTCTACCATGCTTCTAATGAATCTATTTTATCTTGGTTCATTGGATTGGATGGCCAATATAGAAGGGTTGAATTGGTTCATAAAAGAATTGTTGGAGAAATTTTAGTCAGCAAAACACGCCCAAATTTAAAATGCACATTTGCAAGGTAAATCAATGCCTGAAATCCATTGGCGAAAAATCAATCAAAACGAAAAGGCATTGGTGATTACATGGAAGAGGTTCCCAGTGCGATGGATTTTATTAGAGCGCAAGGCATTATGATTGTCCCCCTTTATTTTCAGGGAGTGGAATTCGGAATCAAAATATTGGGAAGGCATGGCGTGGAAAAGGCAATCGTTTGGTACTTCCTAAAGCCATGGAAGGAATTCAATTTAACTGAAAAAGAAGGATGTATTGCGGAAACCTCAGAAGAAATTTTGCGCTGCAATGCGAAAAACTGCACTTTATAAATAGCGAAATTACAAGACAAGAAAATGGGTAAAATGCCGTAATTTTGTCAAAAACACTTCAAATAACGATGAAATTATTAATCAATTAATGGAGTTTTATTCGGCAAATCTAGATTATGAAAGTTTTGCCTCTCGCATCTTCTCTGACCTTATCCACTGTGAGTACACAAAGATCACCGGTATCAGTATCCAGTAATTTCTACGCACACTCTCTCTCGCATTTAGGTGCGATGAGCGATGTAGCCATTTCCGGAAGAACAACGGAAAAGAACCACCTCTTACTCGCCACTTCCTATATAAGTTATTCTCATCTTTCTAATTCGTATATACGTGCCACTCTCTCTTCTCTAACAAGAACTACTTCTACTGGACTAAACGCGCAAGAAGGAAGTTGAAGCAGCCATTTCGAACCAAACAAAAGTGGATCACATCTTTGTTGGTCCAACTGATTCGGGACTTGCAGAAGTATGTCAAAAATATTGCAGCACATTCCAAAAACGTTGATTATATGGATGCCACTCTTCTCGTGGCATGGAACGACGGGTTAGAAAATAGTCCGTTTTTATCTAACCTCTCGTAAAATGGAGAAAAGCGCTGCGATTGAACGAAAATACGAGTCATTTTCATACATTCCCTATTTTGAGAAATTAAGTGATTATCCTTCAGAACAAGACCGTGACTTGATAGTCAATGGTAAACAATGATACCAATAGAAATTATTCCAAACGGTGTAGAAGCACTGACTTTTTTCAAATCAAAACCGACCGAGAAAAAATACGATTTAATTTTTAAGCTGGAAACATGAGTTAGAGCCTACGTAATACAGTGGAAGAGTACTAGGCCAATGAAATATTTGCCATTGGTGAAAACAAACCATCCTAACATCCATTGGTGATTGCTGGTGCTTCTCCTTCGGACGGGTAAAAAAGCGTTAGTGGAATGACAATGTGACCGTTACCGGTGGGTAGAAGCATCAGAGATTATTACAATGCAGCCAAAATAATTTGTAGCGCCGATGTTGATTGGAACTGGGCTCAAGAATAAATTACTGAAGCAATGGGCGATTGCAACTGGCTTGCGTGACTTCTAATTGCTAACAATGCATTAGGAGCATCCAATGGAAAAGACACTATTCTAATTGGTGAAAACACACGAAGAATATGCGAGACACAATTAGTATCTTTAAAGACAGCATTCTGATCAAGCTAACAGAATTGGCGAATAATGGATTTCAATTAAATGTAATCAACTTTAGCTGCAAAACAGCACAGGAAAAAACTAGAAACAAACTTTTTAAAAAATAGCAAGAATGGACAGAATTGAAGTCGAAAATGAAGCTTTGGGACGAAGGAGGACCTTACTTCAAAAGGGAAGAAGCAAAGTAGCTATAAGAGAACTCCATCGAACACGAGAGAGAAAGGTAGATTGGAACTGCAAACTAACTGCAGATGGATGGGAAAGTGTAATGAATGGGTAAAGAAGCAGGTGGTTTTTGTATTTCCCCGATTCAAGAGATGGAAACATCGACAGTAGGTCCTTTGAGTTTTCAACGACCAAGACTGAAATTGAAAACCAACTACAAAGAATAGGCGTTCGAGTAGTTGCTCCTCATGCAGTAAGCTAGATATGGCGCCATACATTAGCAAGGCGTTATTTTGATGCCTTCAATATGTCAATATTGGTGCTTATGTAGACGAAGGAACCATGGTAGACACCTTGGGCAACTGTTGGATCTTGCGCTCAGATTGGAAAGAATGTACATTTAAAGTGGTGGCGTAGGAAATTGGTGGTGTTGTTAAGAACCATTGCAAGCGCCTGCCAGTAATCCATCGGAAGACAATTGCTTTCATCGGTCACAGATGTATGTTGTAAGAAGGCGTTAGAGTAAAGAAAAGAAGCGGTATTGGGAGCAAATGTAAGTGTTGAACCATGTCCGACTAAGATTATAAGATGTAAGCGGCGGATGCTCCAATCGAAATGAAAGGAGAAGTTCCTGAGCGATCCTGTAGTGTTCCCGGGTACCTTTACCAAAGAAATTTCCCGCAGGAGATTTTCAAGTACCTTGTGCATTAACATTGGAAAAGAAAACCAAGTACCGACTTGAAACATCGTTGACGATGCTTTGAGAAGACTTTATGTAGCTGTGGTAATTGAAAAAAAATAACTCCCATCATACAAACCGCCTTTATTGGCGATGTTTATTTAGCGACTCCGTTAATCGAAAAGCTGTAACGAGACTTTTTTCCAGAGGGAAAATCGACTTTCTATTGCGCTAAAGGCAATGAAAAGTTTGTTTTACGGATCACCCGAAATTAAAACGAAGGTGGATTTATTAGGGACAAAAAGAAAAACAAATATTTAGGCCTTTTCCAAAACCATTGAGAAAACATTCGAAAAAAGGAAATATCGATTTAGTTGTTAACCTAACAGCGCTTTGCAGCAAGTTGGTTTGAATGACTGCTTAATCAAAAGGGACAGAGAAAGTGGGTTCGATAAAGAACCATTTTCATTCAGTTCACCGACAAAAATAAAGCACAAATTGGAACAGGTTTGCATGAAACCGTTCGAAAACTTGCGATTTGATCGCAACATTACTGGTCAACGCTATTTAATCGTCCCACAGCTTTACACGACTGGCAGCCAACCCTTTGAAAAAGTAAAAAACCAATATCAAAAAGGGAAATATGTCTGTAAATTGCCCCTACTTCGGTGTGGTTCCACCAAGCAATATCCTGGCCGAAAAGTGGTTGGAATTGAATTGAGCAAATTGATTGAGTCGATTACCATCTATTTATTGGGTGCGCATCAGAAATAAAAACAGCTGCAGAAGCGATAACAAATTCTGCTGCGAAACGTGGCAAACATCACCGTTTTTTGTGTGGCGATTAAACCTTCTTGGATTCAGCTGCATTGAAAATGAAAGGTGCCGCCATGAAATTTGTCAACGACTTGGCTCCTATGCACAGGCTTCGTCCGTAAAATGCGCCAACTACGGCCATTTACTGCTCTACGATTCCATCCTTTGGTTTTGGCCCTGTTTTTTCTACAGACTCGGTTATTGTGGAAACTAAAAAAGATTGGAATGTGGCCCGCCCTTGTGGGATTACATGGATTAAAGAAATGGCCCATTGGGTTCATTTTGATTGTTGCACAAGGTTTCAGCATGAACGAGTGAGAATACGGGTGCCAGAGGTTTAGTTTTAAAAATTGAACATTCAGGTATCACGGACTGTGAGTTTTATTTTGACCTTTTAAATAGTTTCTTTTAAAACAAATTAATGGCTTCAAGTTTTATTTCTTTTCGAGAAAAATGGATTCTGGAATAAATGAAATAAATAATGAACATTACAACTCACTTCTTAGGTGAACAGTAAACAAAAATAGAAGAAAAACCGGAATGGTTTAAAGAGTTCAACGAAAAATTATATATAAACAGCCAAGGATTATCAGAGGTCATTTATGGGATTGGAATGGATGATTACTTAATTGAATACAGATCGAATTAAGCTCTCACTGAGAAAATTTTAATTGAAAATGTATGAAGAATTTACTAAGATAAAGGAAATGAAATTTCAGCGGAATGAGTTAAATAGTTTTAATTGTAAATGAAAATATTCAATCAGAAATGGGACAAACAATAAGGTTTCCAGAATTATCAAATGTCTTGAAATGGCTGAAAGGGTTAATCTAATTGGAGTAGTAAGAGTTAAGGATTCAAGATTATATTTATTACATAAATTCTAAATAGGATAGATTACATAAATTCAAATAACACGTTTCGCTTGAACTTACACTCCAAGAAATCGAATATCAATCGACATTCCAAACCTGGAGGTTTACTTTCGAGCGGTGTATACATAAACCTCCAAGGTTTTATAAAGAACTACTTCCTTCTTTCCAGAATCTTTGTGACCTTTGCGTTAAATCTTCTCCCTATCATTATAAACTTGTTGATTGCAATGGTAGAAAAGAAATGCCCGCATTGGTCATTTTGATTGTGCGCATAGCATTATAAACGTTAGATACGAGTCCCGGGTTGTTTAGAGGTTTAAATAGTCTATTTTAAAACAAATTCTCTCTTGATTATAATCAGTGCTAGGTAAAGCTAAACCAAACAAAAAACGGTTTGAGTTCCAACCCAAACCCGTTTTTAGAAATACTTATCGAAATACCGAGTTTTACTTCTCTAACTTTTTAAATAATAATCAGCTACAAGTTCTGAAGAAGCAGGATTCCTGTCACTGTAATTAATAAACCATCTTCCTTACAGCATATGGAGCCAATCATCACCTTTGAATAAATTCCACTCTGCCGCTTTTAACGATATTCTTCAACTAAAAAAGGAACGCACAATTTGGGTTAATTGCACTGCCAGCCTCTTCACTATTTGTAATCCAGTAACTTTTTTTCCCTTGAACCAAGGGCCGTTCCATCGGTGTTTTTAGTATTCTTAAAAATACCCGGAGCGTGACATACTGCACTACAGGTTGTTATTGTTGTAGAAATTGGCTTTTCAAATAATGCAATCGAATTTTTTATCCTCTGCTAAATCCATAATGACCCATGCCCACCAGGATAAAAATATAGCATCGAAATCAGCCTCAATTAACATTTCCCCAACTTAAACGTTTTCTAGATAAGATGTCTTGAGTTTTCTTTTATCCTCAATAGAATCTTTTTGTTGCAGATGTTTGAGATTCTGGGAGCTCCGCTTTTTTGGGTCTATCGGAGCTGTCCTCCCTTGGGTGAAGCAATTGTAATCTCAACACCTTTGTCTTTAAAGCAAAATTAATAAGGCGCAGCAAAACTCTTCATCCAGAAGCCTGTTTTCTCTTCGCAGTGTTACTAATTCATCGTGACTTGTCAATACAAATAAAATCTTTCATTGTTAAATCCTTTTTCTGTTTAATACTAATTTCCATTCGTCGCCGTTTCTCTTTGTTTCATTTGCACAAGAGAAAGAGCAATACTTAATGCCGATTTATCGATATTCTTTTCATTTAATTATTTAGTTTTATAACCCGCAAAAGTGCCAAATAACTTCAGACAAAAATTGATCTACTGGTAAGAAAGGATATAAGGAATTTCTTTCCTTATTCCCTACTAAGAACTCTCCGTAGTGATTCTAAATAAGAGGCAATTATGATAGTTCTTTACACTTCTGTTCTACTGTTCGGGTAAGTATTGACAAATGAAGAGTACCTTTCTTTTTTTTGCTGATTGGGATAAATTAGAAAAGGATTCTTTTTTGGAAAGCGGAGAAAACCCTTCTCCATTTTTTTTCCGAAAGAAAGTCCCCTCCAGTTGAAAGGCCATTTTCAACATATAGCTGCTCCATAATTTTCACAGAGAAATCTTTGTATAACCATGGCATCCTTAATACATTCAATGGTCATTGCGGCCTTAGTTGTTTGTAGAAAAAGCTGTATAATCAACTTATCCACCAGTCTTTTAATAGCAAACTGCAACGTATACTCCTTACCCCGAGCTATTCATATAAATAATGTTTCTTAAAACAACCATATCAAAACATAATATTGATCATAAACTACATCATTTACTTTGAAAAAGCTTATCCCCCTTTTTTAGATTGATTTGCACAAAATTTTAGGCAGCATCAATTTGGCTCTCTCTTTATTAAAAGAAAGTATCATTAAAAATATCTAATTTATGAATTCTTAAGATGTTCATTTTAAATCTATTTTAACCTAGATTGTAATAGTCCTAAGTTCGAATTATTAGCAGTAAGATAGGTTAATATTATAACTCAAGGTAAAAGGAAATCACTAAGAATACTTTTACCCTTTCTGTATAAAAATTAGGGTTTTCTTCTTAACGTTCAATTATAATAATTTTAGAAGTTGTTTCTAATAAGTAGACATTCAATCAACATTCCAAATCCTTGAAGGTGTACTTCAAGCTTGAATTCCAAACCTCCAAAGGTTTTTATATAAACTTACTTCCCTTCTTTCGACTTTGTGACATTCCTTTGGTGTCCTTGTGGTTAATTGAGTTGGTATTAACCAAGTTTCATGTTCATTTCCTGACCCTTTTTTCATAATTCTAAAATCAATATCCTAAAGCGATAATTTTTAAATCAATTTAGTTATTTGGTCTGGATATAGAAAAGTGAACAAGTCGCGTTTTTGCTAATATTAAATTGTTACGCCTATAATACCCAAACTTTGAAAAGATTACTCTTTTAACTTATAACAGTTATCATTATCAATGTAATCCCTAACAAAAGGACAAAGTTTCGGAAAATAAGATGCAAATTTACCAAATGGTTGGTAAGGCTCTTTGTAAGTGGCATAGGGGTGCCTTAATTAACAAGAAACCAACAGAAAAGTGGCAAAAGTTGTTTCTTAAGGAATGGGTCCCAAGGAGGCCTTGGGGTGGGATTTTTAGTTTTTCAAAGCAAAAATTTATTAAAGAAGATCAGTGTTAAAGAAATTTCAATTACAGTTGGTATAGCAAATTTTGTAAATTCTGCAGGATATCTATAATTGAAAAGTGCTTCAGCCATAAGAAAACTTTTGGGAAGTATGGCAACTAAAATCGGGTTTAGACAGAATTGAAATTTCGCACAAAAGAGATAAATTCCAATTAAATATAAAATTTTCCCTATATCAATTTAATATATACAGTTGTTGGCTTTGCTAGAACAACATTTTGATTAAGACGGTCAACCAAACAGGAGAAATTTATATTATTTCCGTTGATAGTGCAAATTTATAGTGATGGTGCCTTTCAGTTTTTTCGCTAATTTTGCTGTATTTTTCCAAGAACACAACTTAAACAACTATAATTTATACTCTCATGAGACCGTGCAATTATTTTCAATATTATGAAATTACAATTTTGTAAATCATATCTTAATAAACCACTAAATACTTTAGAGAACAATCGACATTTTTTACCAAAATCAATAACTTAATATACTTGATTTTCAGGAGCAAGTTTTCTTAGACCCCTATATTCCTGATGGAAATATCAAATCAAAATTGCTAACTTTCGACACTTTTTTGAGAATCGACGCTGAAATTTTTCACCAATACTCCAATCCGCAATGCAGATAATAATTAACGCCGTTCGTGCGGACTGTTCACCCAATGAAGGTCAAACATCAAATCGACAATTCCAAACCTTGGAGTTTTACTTTCAAGCTGAATACTAAACCTCCAAGGTTGTATATAGTAACTACTTCCCTTCTTCCAGATCTTTGTGACATCCCTTTGTGTCCTTTGTGTCCTTTACGTGTGGTTTAAAGATCTCTAATGTCGATAATAAACATTTAGTCTTGGGACCTTGGTGAATTCACTTTCTTGATCTTTGTGGTTAATGAGTTGAAAGGAGTTTGCTTCTTTATCATTAATCATAATAACCAAAGCTATTTTATTCTTTCTTAACAAAAACCAATAGTATCAACCAAGCAAGACTTTAACTCCGATTAGGGTAATGGGTTTGGAAAAAATCCAATCGATATATGAAACAGCTTTTTTGCCTTTTTTCGCGTTTATTCGTTTTCAAACTTAATCATCATTGCATTAACGCAATACGACGCCATTTCGATTTGGCCCTAATGTCCCGATGCTCAAATGGTTCAAGGATTTACCTTAGCTTCTAAGTGAAGTCAATTATCTTTTTTTATTGGTGCTCGCCACCGTAATGATTGCTGGCAGGCAGGTTATATCATAAACACGATTATTTCGATAATAAGATTGATTTAATCAACAAGCCAAAAAGAGTCATGTTTGGGTAGCTTAATTAAGCGCAGAAGTACCATGGGGCGGCTCAACAGCCGCTTCGTAATAGCTTGATTGCCCATCAATAATCTCTATTTACATTGCCTCTATTTTAAAAGTCGCCTTGGTTTGGCAGCTGATTCCAAATCGCTAGTGTATGGTAGCTTTGGTATTACTCGGTAAACTTTCAAACGAAAGAAATGGTTAGTCGGAATTTCATCATTGGCCCAGTTTTGAGCAGCTTTTGTGCCCACATTTCTGGCAGGATTTGTAAATGAATTTGTTAGAGTTGAAAAATCACTTGGTAAGCAAATTACAGCATTACCCAAACCTTATTCCAAATGAAATCCCATTTTATGCCGCTGTCTTCTTTAAAGATGTGCTACAAATATCGGTTTGTGGAAATTGCAGGCTATGCCATATTCGCTTTTTTTATTGACTTCATCCGTGAAATCATCAAAGACATGAAGATTACCGAAGGTGATTTGGCTCAAGCTGTAAAACCTTGCCTATCGTAGCAAGGAATAAGTATTGCGAATCATACAGACTATTAATTATCGCAGCATTACATTTGTGTTTTTAGCCTTGGTGCAGTACATGCAACTGGTCAGCTCCGAGTTTATTTCCTTTCGCTTACTTTTCCTTGTTTATCCAATTGCCATTAATCTATTGACGGTGAAACTATTCCAGTGCTAAAAAGAAAAAAACGAATACGAGCCTGGTTGCTGTCGATTGACCAAAATTGATTATGCTTTTTTGGTTATTTTTATTCACCTCTGTGAATTTACTTCCAAGAATTTTTCATGAATGCTCAAAGCTTTCAAAAAAAATCATATTAGCTTCCAAATCTCCTCGTCGTCAAGAACTATTGAAAGGCTTGTGTATTGATTTTGAACAATCAGAAACCAAAGACATCGAACGAAAGTTACCCAGATCATTTAAAAGAGCTGAAGATTCCATCGTTTATCAGTGAACCAAAAAGCAGCAGCTTTTACTGACGAACTCAAGAAGGGATGAATTGCTAAATCACTTCTGGACACCGTGGGTTTGCCTGAAATGGAAAAGTTGTTGGAAAAAGCCCAAAGTCACTTAACGAAGGCAAGCCGAATGTTGGCGGGAATTATCCGACAACACCCACCGTTTATTCAGGCAGTTTGTTTGAAATGGAACGGAGAAAAAAGTTGTTTTCTGCGATCAAACAGAAAGTCACTTTCAAACCATTGACGAAGAAGAAATTGAATTTTACATCATCAGTTTCAACCGCTAGACAAAGCTGGTGCCTTATGGGCGTTCAGGAAATGGATTGGATCATTGCCATCAAAAAATGACTGGTTCCTATTATACCGTGAATGGGTTAATGCCGATGCATTTGCCCTGTATGAATGAATTGAAAGAAGTGGTAGGTTGAAAAGGCGCATCTCGATTACAACCGCGTGAAAAACGCGATCACTCGATGTCCTTTTAATAGAATAATTCATTGAAATATTGTAAATTGATTATTCCACCCTTCAGGGTTTCTGATTCTTTCTTATTTATTAAAAATGGGTTGCACCCATTCCTATAATAATATCGTCGCCTTCAGGAAACTTTTTATTGGAAAGGTTTTATAAATAAGGTACAATCGATGTCATATTATAATTAAAAACCTGAAAGGTTTGCAAGCAAAGACATTATTAGTATGGTCCCATTGCTACATTGTTATATCGTAACTTTTTAATACATTGAACCAATTGTTAAATTGATCGCCATTGACTTATTGATTCCATTGCTTATTGAACATTTGGCCTTATTGTTCATGTATAATTGATCATTGATCCATTGAATATCAAGCTTCTCGATGAAACTGAGTAATCGTATCTTTTAAATACCCTCACATCTAAATGCGTATAAATCTCCGTGGTGGTAAATACTTTCATGGCCTAGCATTTCTGAACTTGCCTCTTAAATCAGCTCCTCCATCAATTAAATGAGGTCGCAAAAGAATGCCGAAACGTATGTGGACTCACTGTTTGTCAAATGTCAGCCAATAGCGCCAAATTCTTGCACAATGGTAAAAATCAATTACCTTGGTCAAATCGTCCTCCACGCCTATTCAAAAACAAATATCGTGGTCGCCTTCTAATCTTCGTATGATTTCGGTAGCTCTAGATAATAGAGGATGTAACTTTATCCGCCACTTTCCCCCATTGTACCACACCGCTCCTTGTTTCCTTTCCCAGTTACCCTCAAAACCCTTCTTCAAACAATACATGAGAACAATTGGCAATTCTCCAACTCCGCCTCACACGCAATCCACCAACGTGTACAGAGGTTTCAATATTTGCACGATTTCGCTCCCTTCCTGCTTGCTAAATTATTGCCGCTTATCGATCGCATTAATTTCTTCAATAGCTAACACTCGGCAATCTTCCGTCCCAATGTTGGCATTGAAAATCAATTCCGTTGGATCAATAGGATCCGGATCCTCCATGATTAAGTAATTGTTAGAATGCTTTCAATCCAGAAGATGATTCGTGCTTGAGAACGAGCGCCTAGTCCAAATCTTCACCAATCCAATTGATAAAATCAGTAAGGGTGGTTATCTGGTTACTTTTAGTAGGAGAAATTTCTAAAGGAATATGGTTTTCAAAAAACCTGCACAATTTAATCGCTCTCTCAGGTAAGCTCAATCGAAAATTCTCGAGAGCGATCCGTTCCAATTGTAAAATAAGGCTTTAAAACGCATTTAAGTCTGTGTCCATTTCATGCTTCAAAATTATAATTTGTACCTTATTCTTTGTACATGAAAATTCTAACTTATCAACGGCCCAATTTGAATTTGTTTGGAACGCGAAATCAACATTTACGGCAAACAAACCTGTTGACGAAATACTTTTGAACGGTGTTGAAAAACAGTTTCGCAGCAATGGAATTGAGCTCTACAATCGAATATAGAGGCGAATTGGTGAATTGTATTCAAGAAGCAGACGGCAAGTTTGATGGAATCAATTTTAAATGCCAGCGCGCTTATACCATACAAGCATTGCCAATTGCCAGATGCCATAGCAGCCATATCAGTGCCTGTAGTGAAAGTTCACCGTATCAAATATTATGGCGAGAAGAAGTAGAAGACACAAGCAGTTTGGATTGCGAAAAACTGCGTTGATGGACATGAAGCGGGATTTGGAATTTTTAATCCTATCAATTGCGATTCAATATTTCGAATCTATCAATATAATCCGAGATTTAGCGTATTATTTTAAAACAAACCGATGAAAAAAATCCTTTCCAATCCTTCTAATGGCTACCAATATTGCTAACCTGCACAAGAAAGGCAATCCATTTACCTGCAATTGATGGCAAGCCAAGTCTTGACGATGAAAGTGTTTCTCTGCCAACGGATACGAAAGGTAAATTCACATTAATAGGTGTCGCTTTTTCAGAAGATGCTCAAAATGATTTGTACACTTGGGGAGTGTGTCCCTGTTTACGATTTATTCTTGGACGAAAATGGTTTGAATGCCATGGTGTAGATGTAAATGTACAGTTGGTACCTCTTATTTACAGGAAGTTAACAAAGCGGCTTACAACAAGCGGAGAAAATGATTAAAGAAGGAAACCTAACAGATTACATACAGAACAACATTTTTGTTGTAGCAAAGGGAAAATGGGCGATTGCCGAGGATGGAATTGGCCATGGAAAGACGCGACAGGTGCCCTAACCTCTACGTTTTAGACAACGAAGGGAACCATTAATTTACAACGACTTCTGGGCAGATAACTCCGTAAAAAAATGGAGGAGAGATTAGCGAGTTAGTAAGAAGATATAATCTGGCAAATCCATTGAATTCACACGCTTTCAGATATTTTAAAATATTTTTTTTTTTTAAACGCTAATTTTATTATTGGAATATAAAGCGGACATTTGCCCACTCGAAAAATTTATTTATTAATCATTAATTAAACAAGAACTTATGCCTGTAAAGATGAGATTGCAAAGACACGGTAGAAAGCAAAATGCCTTTTTTTGCACCTTGTTATTGCTGACAGTCGTGGCCCACGTGATGGGAGGTTTATTTAAAAATTAGGCACGTATAACCCAAACACCAATCCTGCACTATCGAATTGGATTCGATAAAGCTTTTTGAATTGTAACTAAGGAGCTCAACCACTGATACAGTAGAGCAATTCTTTCTTACAAAGGAATCGCTTTACAAAAATCACTTAGCAAAAGGTTGTTGCTAAAAGGAGCTTTAACTCAGAACAAGCTGATGAAAAATTCGCGCTTGTTAGAGGAAAAGAAAAACAAAGGTTCAATCTAAGTAGACGGTTTATCTGCTGCTGAGATTGCTGACAAGAAAAAAAGAGCTGAGGCTGAAGCTGCTGGCTAATGAGAGAAAGCTCAAGAAGTAGCTGCTAAAAATGCAGCCAGTAGTAGAAGAAACTCAGAAGAAGAAGCACCTGCCTGCTGAAGCCAACTGAAGAAGCTCCTGCATACTGAAGCATCTTCAGAAGAAGAGCCAAAAGCAGAATAATATACAAGACCTTGAAAATAGCAATTGCTTTTTATTTAGGGTACACTTCCAAAGTAATGCGGAAAACAGAGGGAATTAGCAATTCAAATTGATGTTGATTCCCCTTCTTCCTTATGAAGGATTGATGCTGTATTCATTCGGATCCAACAAAATGATGATACGTTAGTCCTTTCCTTTTTGACGCAAGCCCAAATTGCAATCAGAAAAGGGGAAATTCTACGTGTTTACCGTTGAAGGCATCTCTTCTCAGGATGAAGCCAAAGGTTTAGTTGGAAATGGAACTCTATTTACCTTGCCGCCGCCTTACCAAAAACTAAGGAGATGCAAATTCTAACTAACCACGAGTAGAAGGCTTGGGAAGGTTCACGAATGAGCGGTTTTCGGAAAAGTAGGAACCATAAGACACCGTATTGGGATTTTCCATTACAAAGATATTTTCCAAATTACGGCTGGTGACAAAGAAGTGTTGATTCCTATTTTAGAAAGACACCATTCTCAAAGTGATAGAGAAAAATAAAGCCATTCATGTGCAAAACTACTGAAGGCCTAATTGAACTCTACATGGAAGGCTAATGAACGCCCTTTTCCGTTTCAAAGCAATTTGAAGTAGCTCCGACGAATAAATGTGCCTGAAAAGTGGGCACCGATGGTGGTATTATTAGGCGCTTGGGCTAATCACTTTACCTCAAACAATAGCTTGACATAGGCACAGGTAGCGGACTGATTGCTATAATGTTGACTCAACGGTTTTCTACGCTAAAATTACTGGATCGACATTGAAGATTCGGCCATTGAGCAAGCCACCGAAAACTTTAATGATTCCAATTGGAGCGACGCGACTTCTGGCTCAGAAAGTTAGATTTAGCCGAATTTCAATCCGACTCTTTTGATTTAAATCCTAGTAATCCTCCAATTTTTTAACGGCACCTATTTTAGTGGAACACGGAACGAGATACTGCACGACAACAATGATCCTTGCCTCCTGCTCTATTGTTTCAAAAGGTGGAAGAACTATTAAAGTTCTGAGGGCCATTTCTGCTGTTAATCATTCCTACCGAAACACAAAGCCGAATACATCGCTGCCAGGCGAAAAATGTAAGGCTTATCCTCAATCAAGAGAACTCGTGTAAAAGGCCATCCCCCAACAAACCTTAATTAAAAGAGAGTTGTTTGCAGTTCTTCCTAAGACACCAAAGGCGAATTAATTAGCGATTCTCTGACATTGAGACCGGATAAACGTCATGAAATACACCTCACAATATTTAATTTTGGTGAAAGACTTTTATCTATTCCGCATAATATGAACAATTCTACTGAGGTCAACCATGGATACGCCACAGACGTTCGCTTTTTCCATGCAATTTGACGAAACCAAAAAGATTGGAACCAAGCGTAATTCTTTCTATTCTTGAGAATGCCACCACGGCCCTTCTCATAAAAGAACTGAACCTTGGCGCTTTATAGTGTTTACTGATCAGTCTTTGAGGCACTTTTTGACGAACAATTCCGAATCTATCAGCACACAACACCAGTCGCCAGAATTTTCGGAAGTGAAGGTGAAGAAACATGAGATGAAGGCTCGGAAAGTCTCTTCATGCCATTTGCGAATTATTGCTGCTTTGATGATCAAACAACGATTGCCAAAATCGAAGAAGAATGGCTGTGGCTTGGCGGTTCAAGAAGATCTAATTTGAGTTGCGATCGCATGAGTTGGCGGCTTATTGGGGAACTGGATCACTCGTATTGGGCGATGCTTCAAGCATTACCTTAAAACTTAAACGAAAATGAAAGCTGCAGGTTTGTTCAATTAGGGGTTCCGTTGGAAGACTTAAACTTATTGGATAAAACCATTGACAGATATTTTCCAACAACAATAGAATGGAGATAAAATGAAAGATTTTTAAAGCATATTCAGGCATTAATGCCATACTCCGGAGAAGTGTATTTAGCCCCTGACCACTCCTACTACCATCTTTTGGGAGTGGCGAAAGGAAGCCGAAATGAGCACCGAACAGGAAGTGAATTCAACTTTATGGGCAAGGAGCCATTACAGGAAAAAACCTAGAATTTGAGCCGAATAGAAAAATCGTACAAACAAATGGTATTTTGTGAGGAAGAAACCTTCTATCGTAACCATTAGAAGTTTGGCACGAAGATAAAGCAGCGTAACTTCTCTAGAATTGAGACACAGCCACATTCCTGAGGCCGATATGAAGACCATCGTGGATGGTTTGGAAACATTGAAGTATTTTGGAAATTTTGAAAGATTTTTGAAGAGTTTGCCCTTAATTCATTTTAATTGTCCTTTGAGAATTCTCAAGAAATTCGGAACGAAGTCTTAGAAAGTTCATCTAGCTCCGAAGCCCTTCGACAAAAGCTCAGGACAAAAAATAATTGGATTATAGAGTGTAAAAGAAGGATGCCTCAAAGACCTTGGAACTTTTGGTTCATTTTGGTTCAAGCGCAAAAGACATAAAAAACAAATCCTAAAACGAACATTAATTAACCCATCGTGGACCTGTCCATAACCAAAAATAAAATGTAAACCCGTAAATTTTCAAACGACAACGCAGTCGCTTACTGCACAATAAGGATAGGGTGACCTCTTTTTTGGGTAAACCCGACGGAATTGGTGTTGGTTTTTGATCACATTTTTGGCAAGTAACCCTCCTCAATGGGACCAGCTCTGTACAGGCCCCTTCCGTGAATTTTTACCATTGTATTTCAAGTATAAAAAAAGGCCTTTTTTGGGGGGTTGGAATTATCAGACCCCCCACCAAAATTGGGGGAAAACAGTGTGGACATCAAGTTTTACTATCCCTGAAAGTTGGTTCCTTCTGACCGATTTCATAAGTCACTTTATTGTTTCAAGGAAATATGCCCACCATTTAAGGATTCAAGAAGTGGAAACAGTTGGACAACTGAATTCTTTTGAACTGGCTGCGAAAAAGGATACGAACTATTCCCTAGAGTAAGGGTTTCTAAATTCGTTAATTTTAACACGCCTAAATATCTTACAACATGTCAATAACGAAGATCCTGAATTAGAAGGAATGAAGCCATTAGCGAAGTGGTAGCTGTGACGTTAAAAAAAATGCCGGGAATACACAAAAAATCGGAATGACACCAAAAGAACTAAGACGATTACGGTGGGAACTGTTTGAAAAGCTACGGAGCAAATCGGCACCTAGAACGTTATGAATTTCCGGGTTGGGACGTGCTCACGTTTTGAAATCATGAGGTTGCACACGGCATTCCTGCAAGCCACAAAGTTTTGAAGAAGGTGATTAGTCACAATAGATGTTATCGGCTGAAATGATGGATTTTTGGGCAGCCAATGGTGGTTTCTTTTGTGTGGGAAAAGACCTCAATGGACACCAAAGGTTGGTAGATGCCTTCTCCACGCATTCTAAAAAAAAAGCATTAGCCAATAAAAAACGGCGTTCCAGTGGCAGAAATTGGACCACTTGAATTGAAACAGAAGCCATGCAAATCGGCCTATGGTGGTCCATCGCGAAAATTTAGGCAGGACATGGAGGTTGGACAAGCTGCACGAGTCACCAGACATTTTGAACATACGGAGGGATCTGAAAACAAAGAAATCTTCCAAAAAACTCAGTAGTTGCAGTAAGAAACTTTTTATTTCTAACAAAATCCAATATAGCCAATTGCAATGAAAAGATGGTTGGACATTGGTCGGTCAACAAAAGGTGGTTTTTGTAACACAGATGAGCATACGATTAAACTCATTACAGATGGTGAACCATATTATTTGACTGCTTCTAATGGGATTTAATTAAAGAAGAGTTTCTTTAGTGCCATAGAAATGAAATTGATGGATTTTACCAATAATAAAAACTGCAATTCATCTAAATTACCACAAAAAAAAGGACGTTTCCATTGATTAAAACTAAACATACAGACCAATTTAATAAACAACTCCTGCCTGATCGAATACGACTAATTCCACTTCGGCAAGTAGAAAAGGCTTGTTTCTCCTTTGTTGCTCCACCAAAAACGAAAACCTGAAACTGATCGCATGCATCAGCCTGAAATGCTTGAAGAAGCTTTGGTCTTTCCGAAGGAAGATGCTAAAAAGTGTAAGCTTTTTTAACGTAATTACTGGAAACGAATTTATTACGCCAAACACCGCACCTTACGCCCATGTGCTATGGTGGTCATCAATTCGGACATTTGGGCTGGGCAATTAGGCCGATTGGACCGTTGCATTAATTTAGGCGAAGTAAAACCAACAATAAAAATTGGCGCCTCCAATTAAAAGGAGGCCGGAAGAACACCCTACTCCAGAACATCAGATGGTTTTAGCCGTATTGGCGCTCTTCGATTCAGAATACTTGTTGTAGCGAACGCCATGCACCATTTAGGCGTAGCCAACCACTAGAGCCTTATCATTGGCATTAAGTGGAGATCAAGTAAATGCGTGCGAGCTTATATGATGGGAATCCCGCGTATGAAAAGGCGCCATTGTTTTGTCGAACTGCGGCATCGTTTGCGTTTTTTGGAAGCTTATCAAATTTTTACCGCGCGACAGGATAAAGAAACCTTAAGACACTCGTTGATTACACCATAAAAACACCAATTTATTCTTCACCTTGGAGAACCGTCAAAAGGAAACGTACATCGCACTATTTAATGAAGTAGCAGAACGCAGCTTAAAGACCCTAGTTATGCATTGGCAACGTATTGGTTTTGTTCATGGGTGGTAATGAATACAGATAATTTATCCATATTGGGATTAACAATAGATTACGGGACCTTATGGTTGGCTAGAAGGTTACGACCAACGGTTGGACCGCCAAATACGACAGACAATGGAACATAAACGGTAGCAAATATGGAACTCAACCAAAAATTGTTCATTGAATTTAATACCAAACTGGCCAATGCATTGTATCCAATTATTGAAGAAGCAGCACCATTAAGAAGCATTCTCATTTCTTTAGTGAGAAAGATAAAGAGCAAGCAACCGCTATGAAATGCAGTCTAAAGCTAGGACTGAATAAAGCATGGAAAGTGGATGCCTGCTAATTAGTGATTGGAAAATGGCTACACTCACCAGAAACGCGGATATGACGCATCTTTTTTAGGTGTTGTCCAATGTGAATCAATCGATAATGAAAAAGGGAATAGATAAAAATAAGCAGGCGTTTTATGCCCCTTCGAAGTTCAAGATACCATCAATCGAAGGGAGTTCTTGGTTGTTAGCCTACTGCAAAGCGTTTAGCGCAAGAAACTTATTCCGATTACGGAACGAAAGGGCAAAAATGGAAATGGGTGAATCCGAAGTATGTATTGCGAATTAACAATGGCGCAATTAGTATAGACCATGCCAATAAAGGCGATTACAAATTAATAGATGAATCTATCAATTTATTAAACACCCTCTACAGCGAACAACCAGAACAATGAAAAATGGTTTCACGCAAAAGGAACCCCCGATAATCGGGCAAAGACATAAAGTCGTTGCTCCATGCTT
>Ga0163217_1067578_pt1 | contig 19089 bp, 4 predicted proteins | sample SynspAceP_FD_185933 | JGI IMG/M metagenome (GOLD analysis project Ga0163217, IMG submission 185933) | Saline lake microbial communities from Ace Lake in Antarctica - Synechococcus sp. Ace-P (PacBio error correction) | ecosystem: Environmental > Aquatic > Non-marine Saline and Alkaline > Saline ...
AAAGGAGAGACACGCAAAACAACGTTACAATCATACGATGAACGAATGCGCGAGCTTTACGAATAAAATTCTTTCCAACTATACGGCTTAACATTAAAAGTTAATACGAAAACCACAATGAAAGAAATTTTGGTTGATTTTTAATCCTTTGTGTTCCTTATCAAAAAAATTTCAACAATTACTTAAAACAAAAAAAAAAGCTACTAGAAAAGAAATTCCGTAGACATTGGACCTTGCTGGTTCAAAAGTGTCTCCACAGGAAAGAACGAAAATTTTTTATTAAAGGAACGAATTTCCAAATAGCTTGTTTTTAAACAGTAATAAAAGAATAATCCCCTGTAGGTTCTTTTAAAGTGTCCAATTTCAATCGTTTTTTGCGAACCTAAGACCTCTAGTTTAGATTTATAGTATACGATTCTACAATATTATAAAAAGGCACAACAAAATGCTAGGTTTAAAAATAAATTTTTTACGTCCGAAGTATTAAAAATTTATTAATTTCTAATTCGTATATTCAAGAAATCCCAAGCTAATAAGTGAAAATTGTCGCGACTTAAATGATTAATCAATTAGAATTGAGGATAAATTAGAAGCCAATTAAAACAGTTTGAAGAATCTTAAGAAGATTAGTGGAAAGAAGTACTTAGTTCACGTAATGGATCTGAGTTTAAATCTTTTTGACTAAGAGAACAAGATATCAAACCGGCGAAATTCAAAATATGGAAGTACCTACAGCCCAACTTACTTAACCAAATTGGGGAGTTAATCTATAGTGGAATATAACTCGACTTGAAAAAATACACACATTATTCGGTTTTGAATAGAAAAAGCCGTCAGTTACAACTTTGACTAGCTACGTTGGATAGACATCGTTTATTCGGGTAAATGCTAACGCTGAAATAGGTGTACGAATGATTACTCCTTAATTCGGCATAGTTATCAGAATCCAGAAAGTATCCTTGCACTATCTTCAAACGATAAAACAAGTAATGTGGAATAGATTCTACAGGAACGTTTAAATGAAGTATGTAAATATTATGAAAATTGATCATTATTTACGTGTGAATTCTTCTCGTAAACGGACAGGCTTAGAACAGGATATTTTTACAACCGTAAAGCTCGTGAACGAAATGAGTTAACAGCCACTATTCCCAAGTTCAATTTGCGGAATGGGCTTTAGAGCATGCACATATCTATATTACGGATTCAGAATAAGAAGTTATGAAAAGACAAATGCTCCCTCAATTAAATTAGTGCTTGGCTTACATCAAATTGGTAACAAATATTAATCGCCATCTTAATTAATGTTCCAAAAATTTTAATGACGGAGTGATTTGATTCAGGTTATTAATAAGAGATATCGAATACTAGAGATAGGGAAGACGGTAATGATGAAAATCACTAGCTACTGAGACTAAGATCAACAGTAATATTCAGCGACAGTCCGAAAAGAAAAATTACGTTCACATGTTTAACTTGATTCAAGAATTCAAATAAAACCATATGGCTGGCGTGTAGAGGAATTTCCTAGTCCTCCCTACATACGTTTAGTTTAAGGGCAGAAAAAAACATTCTAAAAACAAATCATCAAAACCGTTGAGTTTGCAGAGATCCATGCTAGAACGACAACTGATGAACCGAAACCCCCAAGAAAAAATGCTTATTCAAAAAAAAGAAAAGTGATTGACGAACGAATCTCCCGTGATGTAAGCAAGCTCCATATAAGAATTTATTTGATTCGTTTAACAGAAGATAAGAAGATAGGATAGCCCGAAGAATTCCGTGCGAAGATAAGAACGAAAAACAAAAAAGAATTACACACACACTAGAAAATAACGAGAACATTTTTATCCGGGCAAGAAGAGATCAATCAGAATCTTGAAAGAATATTACCCAAGTAAGTTCATGTAACAAGATACTTAGATTTATTGCAAACTTTACATCGACAGCAATGACTGTATGATGATGCCGGATGAGATGATAGAAAACAGACATTCTTTAAAGTATAGTCAAGTAGTTATGATGAAGCTAACAAAATACGCAAATCGGTTTAAAGATGACAATCCCATGATTTCAACTGAAGAAACTTTAGCGTGGAAATGAAATACAAAATATTAAAAAATGGCCACGTCCAAGAAACGGTTGAGCGACTTACCAAAAATTAGTCGAACAATATAAACAGTCCATTAAACGAAGAAATGAATAGTAGAAATTGACCGCTAAATGATAACGTAACAAACAAAGAAAAAATTTAAACTCGATTCTATTCAAACGGACAAAGAAGTAAATCAGCACACTTTTTCATAGTATTTTCCCGGCAGTACCGCTTTGAGGTATTAAAACAAAAGGTGATAACTCTGGCACGTTGAAAAGATTTAAGTGCTGCTAAAACTGAAGTCGATTTATTACAGATCAACTATCTCGTCAAATTAATAATAACCACAGAACTTAGCGGAAGAACGGCGAATAGCAATTAAAAGCAAAACAAAAATATACAAAAAGAAAAACACTTATCCTGAAAGAAGAAGTTGAACCCATCATACATGAACCAAAACAACAGTTATTGACATTCAAGTCAATTGATACCCTCTTAGTAGCACAACTATTCCCGAAATGAAGCAGAGTTAGCTAAGTTGGTATGGAAGAAATGAAACTAAAGACTTCAAAAAGAAGTAACAAGAAAATAAATACATATCAATTATCTAATAAAAGAAACGAGCTAAATCATTTTAGCTCTTTTTTAAAAATGAAAAGAAGTGTAGTATCGGATAAAAACAAGTTGAGATCTTGTATTGAATGCAAGACGAGAATTAACTAATTTAGTGATTGCACCAAGCAGCGAAGCTGGGAAATTACTTCTGAAGAAGCAGAGAAAAACGTCATTGAGAATGGCAATGATTTATCAATGTCAAGTTCGTCGATGCTGGATACACAAATAATTATGACCATTAGTCAAACAAATTGAATTGAAAATGGTTACGAAGAAGTTATAAAATAAGCGACATATACTTGTTCAATCGCTTTGTAGCTTTAAGGTACATGGAAATTCATGATTATTTAACCTAAATCGAACTCGAATTTATCATCAACCAAAAAAAGGAAAAATGAGCCAGATGCCTCTACGGAAATAAACTATCTTATTGAAGAGCTTAAAATGGACAAAGGAGGTCGTCTATAAATTACAAGATGAGCAAGAGTAGATGACTTATTTTAACTATCTTATTGAAAGCAGAGCAAACAATTAGAAACAATGAGTCCAAATGTTTTGATAAAATAAGAACGCGATTTATTTCTAATTGTTGCCAAATGGTCTCTGCAAAGAAAAGGTTTTCAATAGAACACTATAAGGGATATCCTAAAGAAGATGGTCAGAGATACGAAATTATTTGGATGGTTGTACAATACTATATTTCTGAAGAAAAAAAATACATTTTACGCAAATATTCCCGTAAAAAAAAAATTGGGAAAAATGAAATCGTCCAGCAACTCAAAAATTTCACTCCTAAATGGGATGGTACAGTATTTGGTAACAACTCGATAGGAAGGCTATGGATAGGAACAATCCAAAGTACTCCAAATGGCGTGATTTCTTACCCATTATATTGAAGATGCAAAACCAGTCAAAAGTGTGATGCAACAAATAGAAAGGGTAAAGGTAAGAAGACTATTAACCGAAGAAATAAGAGTAATGGATCCAAGTATGGGTTCAGGACATATGTTATTGAGAAACATTTGAAGTCTTAAATAGAAATATATTTAGAACAAGGGTATCGTATTCGTGAAAGGCCCAACATGATATTAAAAATAATTATAAGCGGATTAGTATTGATAAAAGGTGCTTACTCATTGGCAGTTTTTGTTTCTGGTTATCGAAGCACGTTTCGTACGATCGTAGCTTTTCGAACGAGATAGTACAATTACATTTATTGGGTTTGATAGAAAGTAATGAATCTTTCTTTAATCGAAAATATAGTGATGGAAATTCTAGAGCGAAAGCGAATAAAAGCTTGAAAACTGTAACGAACTTGAAGATGCCAAAATATATGGCTCATCATTAAAACTCCGCCAAGTAAAAGTATTGAAGCAATTGAACAAGCAACTTAACGATATTAAGGATTATCCAATAACGACATTTGCACAAGAATTTTTAGAATATATAGCCCTTCACATTGAACAACTTATCATCCAATATGCACTCTTGCGCGTACATACCACACTTACCGTACAAATCCACCTTATATGGAGCAGTGGTATGAATCGATCCATTAAAGAAGTATGTAAAAGAAACATTATCCAGTAAGTAAATCGGATCTATTTGCAGTAATGACTGGAAGTTGGAATTTAATTCAACTAAAAATTAAATATTATGTAGCAGATTTAATCGAACATGCAAATGGATTGTTCCAAGTCAATAATGAAAGTTACGAAAATCGGTTATTAAAAACTAAAACAATTAGTAGTATAGTTCATAGCCGGAACAAGAACATCTTCCAGACAATAAATGGGAATAGTACAGGAAGTGTATCTTTATCATAAAAATCAAAAGACTAAAGATTTTATCGGTAATTTAACGTACGTTTAGTTTGAAATTATACTAGTGAAGAAAAAACAATCAATTTTTAAACAAAAAAACATATTATAATATCACAACAAAAATTTGAAAAGATAACCAGAAGTCGTAGCCTTATTGGCTATCCGATGCATATATCCAATAAAATTCTGAAAACTATCTAACGCACATCTCTTGAGCCTAGACATAGGTCTAAAGCAACAGTTGAAAGCAATGATAGGTTCCTACGTTTATTGTTCGAATTAATTGACAACCGTAGATTAATATTAATGCGTCAAGATTCAAAATGCCTTAGAAAGCAATATAAATGGTTTCCTACGTCAAAAAGGCGGATCATTTAGGAAAATGGTATGGGTAATAATAATTACGTACTTGAGGGAATGATGGACTATAAAAAATTTTATTAATCAGAAAACGAAACAACGTTCCGTTATCGTAATCCATCTTAATTCAAAAAAGTGATAATCATGGCAACGATTAGCAGCTCAATTACCGTCATTTAATACCAGTGATAAATGCGATTTTTTGAAACTAAAGGTCCGTTCTTTTTCCACTTAAAGATGGAGATTTGTTAATTATAAATTTTTGGGTATATGAAACTAAATTAGTCGTTTATTTTTACAAAGTCTATCTCCTACATTAGATTTTCATAAGGTGCCAATGGTAATAATCCCTTTTATAATGGACATAGCGAAAAGGTTAATGAAATAGTAAAGAGTAATAAAGAGTATCCAAGCAAGATTGGGATCATTTGAAACGTCTGGACTTTGAAAAGCCCCTCATTACCTATCAAGAAAACTTTTGGACACTAATAGAAAATATATTCAAAGTTGGTCTACATGATGCTGAAAATAGATTTAATGAATTAAAAGAAAATAAGGAAGAATTAAACCGACTATTTTTGATAAATTTATGTCTACAAGAGAACACTCCGAAATAGAAGACGAGACGTCACCATAAGAAAAAGCAGATTAAGTCGTGAGTTAAAAGCTTTCTTATCTAGTAGGAGCATTTTCGGCGTTAATTCCCTGGACAAGCCAGGCTTAATATACTGCGGTGGTGACTTTGAATTAGACAGTATCAGACATATAAACCAAAAAGATATGTTATTCACAATAACAAGATGACATTATTGAAGACGATATTGTGTCCTCGGGTAATAGAATTAGTAAAGATTATTTTTTGGAGAACCAACGGTTGAACGAAAATCTACAGTTTATCGCAGTAAGCTCTAGGGAATGAAAACGAATGAAAATTCGAAGAGAGTGCTCTTTCGCCGTATTTATTGAAAAGATTTCTTTAAAGGTGCATAAACAAGATATATCAAAAAAGACCTATTTATTGGCAAATGACAAGTGGAAAAGAAGACGCAATTTAAAGGGTTAATTTACTTGCATCGTTTGAAAAACTACTTTAGCTCGTGTTCTACAGTATGTATTGCCCATTAACGAATACTATTTTCTGAATTGATTCGCGCCAAAGCACAGCTTGTTAGTGATGGCAGTGATTCTTCAAAGAAGTTGCTAAACTCAAAAGACTAAAGAAAAAATTTTCAAAAGCAATTACAAAGAATTAAGGATTAGACTTAATATTTGAAAGAATTTAGCGGATCAAGAAATTGAGTTTAGATTTAGAACGACGGTGTAAAAATTTAATTTACGAGAAGTTTCAAAATATCCCTGTAACCAGGAACAGAGAACATCATAGGGTGACTCAAATGAATTTGTTAGAAAAAATATAAGGAAAGATCCTCCTAGAATAGTAAAGTTTATCTGGGAATTTTTTATGGAAATTAAATAGAAAAGCACTTCTGTTTGTAAAAGGGTTGTAATGACAATGTTACAATAATAAGAAAGGAGGAGTTTCTAGAGTAACAATTTAAGGCTAGAAAACAAGGGAATCAATTATGGTTACCATACTAGTCTTTGGTGTTAAAGAAGGAAAGAATTTTTTTTTTCATCAAAAATGATAATGGAGCATCGAATGATTCCTAAATTAACAAATCTTTTGAGATTGCTGAGACGATGGCCTAATCTATACCAATTTAAACGTCGTTTTGTCCCCTGTTTAAAGAGAATTAGATGAGCTTATAAACCTAGAACAAAGAGATATACGTCCATTATTGAATTTTGCCGCCGTCCAAAAAAGGCTATGAAATCCAATAAAAGACGGTCCTGCATTAGGGAGGCAGTTGATGATTATAACCGTGCAACGAAATCTTGGATTGTTATGTCCTTTACAACGACAGAAAAAGAAAAAGTCCTTTCTTATTCCCAATTGAATCAGACAAATTTACAGCTAACGAAAGCTACCAGCAAGTGTAAAACTACAAACCAAAGTTTTTCATTAGATTATACATGACAAAAAGCTACTAGGAATATTCATTTAGATAGAAAAGACGAAGAAACGTTTTACCAATTGTTCAAGTTATGCATAATTTTTCGTTTAAAATTTATTTTTTTTTAAAAGACTAAAAGAGAGTTAATAAATAAAAAAAGAAGCACCTTCACTTAATGTATAAAGTGGAATGTCTTCTTTTAAAATTAAAATGAATGCAAACATAGTAGTAAATAGTGTATCTTCTTTGTTAAAATAGGTATGTTTTACTTTGGAAAAATTTTTTTTTTATTAAACGAGTAATAAAAAGAAAATAGACTAGCTTATCAATAGCCAATAATGATTTTTAGCGAAACGAATAGTTATAAAGATAGGAATAATAAATAAAAACTTAAGTGATAAGAAAAGTAGGTGAAGGTAGTGTTTGAAGCTGAAGTAAAATTAAAAGAATCGTTTAAACAACCCTTACGATATGAGTCAATATAAAGAAAGAATTTTTTTGGTAACGATTGAACGCAAAGTTATGTATCTGAAGTAGAATGATAAAGTTAAGAGACGTTCAATAGATAAAGTTAATGAGAAGAACTTGATTTAACAAAGTACCTTATGAAAAAGAAATGTCCAAATGATTCTTTTATTGTATTTTGGGGAAAGCAAAGCCCTGTGAAAAACAGAATAATCCCTTGTTAGATATTTATTTTATTCAGAAGAATTTAAAACGGATGCGAATGGCAGCAATCATGGACGAATTTAGGACTAGAACGATTAAGAAAGTGATTATTTCTTCCATCCCATGCAGCCCTTTTTGTCAAAATAGAGAAAAACGGCAACAAGATTTTCGCGATTATTGATAGGAGATAAGGACAAGTCTATCGAAAAATTAACGTTAGGAAATTATGTGTGTTATTGTTAATAGCAAAAGAGTTCAGTTTTTCCCAGTTGTTTGTGAGAAATAATTTGCAGAATTAGCCCAAGATTCTAGCTTAACTTGGGAAAAATTGAGAAATTGTAAAACCAAGTGAGTTTTTGGGAATTTGCAGAGAACAATTTTATTACCACAAAGTAGAAGCCAAGTTTTAGAGAGATTTTCTTATCAGCAATTTGTGTATAAGTTATCAATAGATTTATAAGAAGAAGATTCCTCAATTGGACAATTATCTAATAACACCTGAAAATAAAGCGTGTTTTTTAAAACCCGTTGGAATGAAAATCAATAAACGGGAAGATAGAATACAAGAAAGTAGCTATACTGGTTGCAACGAATTAAAATTCCAAAAGTTTCTTAAAAAAGAAATCAAGTGAATTCTTGGTCTTCAATCGAATACCTTTTTCTGAAATAGAAGACTATTTAGTTGAATCCAACTATGATGCACTTCTATATCCTGTTTGTTAAGCACACCAGATAGAGCAACTCATCTTAATTATCGACGAAATAGTTTTTTTGGTATTCGAACTATAGCAGTCAAATAAAGCATTAAACTAGCTGCAAAGTCGGTGCTACCTCAAAATGCAATGGAATTGTCAAACGGTAATAGAACAGGAACAGAAAAATTAATGCATGCTTATCAAGAGAACTACTATCAAAATAGATACGTTTACCGTCAATTTTAACGTTTCATTTACTCAATTAGAAAATCCTTAGATAATTTTTACCCAGTTACAAGAAAAAGTTGAAGAATTTCATAAAATGGCTTCTAGGTCAGATTTTGCAGAAAAATGGACAGCAAACCTTAATCAATGGACCTTTGAAATCGAGGAAATAGCATACAAACGAACTTTATCGTGAATAAAAGAATACTAAATAAGGATACTCGTTATTGCGTTATTTGTTCTGAACGCATACGTGCTAGAAAATGCGTTTGTGGACTTAGCTGAAGAAGCTAGAAAATATCACTACTATCAAGTAAACATGTAAAAAATAGCAGGTGTTTTTACCTAGCTATACAGGGGCTGCGGAATGGCTAGTTGTTGCCTCATCAAGAGCTTGAAATAGTACAGAAATCATATAAATAGTCGGGAATGAGCAGTCAAGGTCTAGATAACGGAATAAAATTATGGAAATAAATATTAGGGGAATGAATAAAGTGCAGAGCTTTCAGGGCTAAAAGATATCCTAAAATGCTACTAAAACAGAGTTAAGAGAACAATTCAAGTGGTGATTAGTTTACTTATATTTTAATCACACTAACACTATTGATGCACTGGTGACCATCAATGCTAGTGAGGATAAAGGTATCCAAGCTGTGGAACCGGCAAAAATTCTAATTGATACGACTATCAGAAAACTAGTAAATAATCTCAGTGCGTCAACAATCTGTATATTTACAGCTGAGCCACTGGATTTATGTATACAACAAAACCAACTTGCAAGGTGTGGACAAAGTCTCTATGCCTACCCACATCAAATTTATTGAACAGCAATCGGGTTTTTATAATTGATTCACAAAAGAAGCTCAAGTGTTCATACATTTAAAACTCCCACTGGCTAATCAAGAGGAGCAATTGTCCATAACTTCGAAAGTTGTTTTAAATCGGATTTCAGTTCAGGAGCAGGTGCAAATTAGTTCATGGAGGTTTCGATGCCTCTAAGAAGTTTAATCCTCTATTAGAAATAAGCAGAAAGAGGACGTGATACCGTAAACGAGTGGGGATACAACTGTTAGTGAGCAAAATGCTAATTACGAATGTGTAACTGTAGTTTAACTTTTTAAAAACAACTACAAAGAGTTCACCAAAAGAAAAAAAAGCCAAGCTGTGAGAGCTTATTTTAAGATAAAGATAAAAATAAACTATCAATGAACTCATTCTATTAGCGATTCAAATTAGTGAAGTCTCCAGAAGACGAATTACAACTGAAAATTACTTTAATTCAACGTCTATATAGTCTAAAAGAAAAGTTTTTCGTACAGAAGACGCGCAAACTAATGAAGAATTGTAGACGTTACTTTACAATTGATTTATAAAATGAAATAAAAAGTGCTTGTAAATGTTAAAAACATAGTATATACTTCGGTGTAAAGTTTAGCCGACTTGCAAGGAAGTATAGTAAAGGATGCTCTGCCTCTCCTGTTAAAGCACTAACCCCATTTCTTCGAGAAGGGTACTTTTTCAGAATTCGAAACGGTTTCTTGTATATAAATAAGAATATAAAACAAGTGATATTAGGAGGGAATAGATGGGTTAAGAATTGGTTTAGATATTGAATCGCTTCTATTGTTAATTCCATTTTAAAAACAAGATAGAATGGAAAATCCCAAAAAAAATTGGAATTTTTAAACGTCAGTTATTTTCCAATAAGCTGAAATCCAAAAGATGGTATTCACTGGAGCTCCCAAGAAGAAGAAAAGAGAGGGCTACGGAAGAAGAATATAGACGCAAAAACTTAGAAGTATAGTACCAAGAGATATTTATAGAGAGTGAACTATTAACAGAAAAAGGTATTCGAAACTTCTTTGAAAAATAAGCTGATAAAGTATTATCAGCTACGTTCAAGCATTAGATAAATTATAACAAATGAAGAAATTATTTCGTGTTTTTTTAATTCTTCTCAGGGCATTCGTCGGGTTTAAATCCAATCGAAAAAAGCAGAACTGAAAAGGATGAAGTGACAATGGACCAGTGCTGACAGCTATTAGTGGAAACGAAGAAAGCTTTACATACTAACTACTGGTACCGTACATTAGGAGAATACTATTATAAAGATAAGCCAAATTTGATGAGCAACAAAAGAATAAAGAACAGAATATTTAACAACGCTGAGCGTAGTTTACTGGTGAAGAAATAAAAGAGATGCATTCTCTAACAACGAGGATATGGAACGAAAAAACTAACAGAGAAAAAGTTTGAAAGAAGCTTTTATTGAAATCAATCTGATAAAAGGGAATTTAAATCACAACGTGATTTTGACCGAGGGTCTGGTTGAGAATAGTCGCTTACGGCCGGTGGATCAAATTGCAGAAAATGATCGGTGGTGTACATTTGAAAAGGACGAAAAAAGAGCGCCGAAAGCTAGCTAACTTTCAGTATTGATCTATTGTCAACGTAAATAATCTTCGATACATAAATACGCTGGAGAATCATTATAGAAAATTTAATATTTAAGAAAGACAACTACTTATTTGATAAAGCTTTTTAAGAAAGACAAAGATTAACTATAAAGTGTGAAAAAAATTATTAAACTTAGATGAATATGCAAAATTTATTTGCTTAATTATGGAAAGTAAAGATTGAAGCGCGAGGCAAACGGAAAAAAGAACAACCTTCGTCTTTGAAGCGTATCATTAAATTGAACAAGGACAGTAGGTAAAGAAGTATTCAGTGAAATGTCCCCAGTTGTTATAGAGAATTCGCGATATTTTAACAGCTTTTCAAGTGACAATATCGAATGCGTGAATTTAAGAAATCGTATTAGCTTATCAAATGAGTTAGTTGAAAACCATTATTGTCTATAACCTTTCAAATGTTGGAATCTTTCAATAAAAGCAATGAAAAAAGTTATCCTTTATATTTAGAATTAGGAGATGACTTTATGATAACGCGTGTGGTGAGCAGGATATGAAGTTTCAGGCAAAATCAATATAAATGAGAAATATAGTTAAAGAAAATGTAGGCGAACCCTTGTAGTAAAACGAGCTGTAAGTAAAACAATTAAAAGTTGTAAAACAATTATCAGTAAATATGGACTCCGGATGCAATAACTATTGAATTAGCTCGCGAATAGGTAAGATAGTATGAAGAAAAATAAAATACAAAAAACGTCAGGATGAGATATCGCTCTTACAATGAAAAATTGCCTCTCAATTCCAGAACTGGGATTTCTGTAAACGGTGGAGAGTTTATCTTTTAAAACTTTGTGTTGAAACAAAAAGAACTTAGATCCATACACGGGGCTATCTATTCTTTTGGATGATTAGTTCAATAAGTACCGATGTAGATCATATATTCCTCTATAGTAATCTTTGGACGACATTTAAACTAATAAGGTATTAACGAGTACGCTGTAACAGAGAAAAAGGAAAATCGGTATCCAATGGAGTATTTAGGAATAACCCTAATCCGTGTAAAACTTTAGAAGCAGTAAGCTATATCTCTATATATATAGATATTAAAAAACGTGAAAAAATTATAGAAACAAACGTTGTATAAGAAGAACAGAACTGGATTTAAGAGAACGAAGATTTAAAAAGATACCCAGTAAATATTTCGAAATTATTAAAGAGTTTTTGGGAACAAAATATACATTTTTTCTGAAAGTTAGAACAAAACAAAAAGTATTCGTAGTAAATGGCGTTGTCACGCAAGGTTAGCGTGCAGATTGGGACTAAATAAAGTGAGATGATGACGAGAAAAGCACCATGCCTATAGGATGCAACAGTTGTAGCCTTGCATGACACCCTACATTTAATCCGTAGAGTTAAACCGTTATTAGTCGGAAGAGACAAGAGGTTAGAGCAAAACCTTGATTTATGGCAAACATAATGAATAAAACGAGGATCCAGATTTCTGAAATTAATCAAAAATTAAAAGAGAAACAGTATGAAAGTTTATTTTCCTAAGAGAATGTTCCAGAACCCTGGCCAGGATTTTAGGAGAGAGCTTTAATTAAATGTCAGAAGATCCGAAATCGTTGATTCAAAAGAATTATCCAGCAGTTAAACGCTAACTAATTCTGAACAAGATATATGGAATTTAAAACCGAGTTGTTGTTAGATTAGCAAATCATAAGTAATGAAGGTTCCTGCCCATCAAGGAAACATTAGATAGCGCAAGCTATTAAGAGCGAAGGCAAGACAGTTAGCGTAAATGGTCAGGTGATAAGTTGAAATAGACAAAATGGTGAAAATAAACAGCTAACATGGGAATTTTTATCAGCCAAGTGATAATGGATGAAAATAGTATATCCCGAAGCAATACGACGTGAACTTGAAGAATGATGGAAGTGAACAAAGCTTTTCCTGGAAAAAGAATTTACGTATGAATTCATGGACACTCACATACTGTTAGAAAAGGTAACAAGTAGTTCAAAAAAAACTACTTGATCTGTTCAATTAAATGATGGATAACAAGTAGCAGAATTAAGGGAATCAATGGTAGCGAATTGAAGGTATTTAAAACGGCTAAAAAATATGTGGTTTTTGTTCCCATTTATAGCGATACAATTAAAAAAATGAGGTTTGCTAACAAAGCCTGTGTTTGCCACATAAACCATATAAAGATTGGCCGGAAATTGCATGAGCTTGAATTTCAATTTTTCTTTATATCCGCGAGATATGCTTCATATCAAGCATAAACACAGGATTACGGCTTTTTTTATAAGGAGAAAACAAGGACTTTCAAAAAATAACGTGATTTTTATGGTATTTTACTGCGGCTGATAATTGGCTAATGACAAATAAAAAATATGTTTCTCAGACACAGCTTTTAGGTAAAGGTATTGGTATTGCAGGACATAGCTCAGTAGGATTAATTTCGTAATTACAATGAGGTAAATGAAAAGTTAGGCAAGCATTCCAACGAAGAAAGGATAATTATGCATTTCGAAATATTTTATATAGAAATCCTGCTCGGCTAAGTATAAGATAACAGAATTGTTGTCAGTCAAAGTAAGGACTATACAATACCAGTTTTCAGATTATCAGAGTTTTGTCATTGATCATCTGCAAACAATTCCTAACTGCTCCAGTTTTATCTTCCTAGCTGAAATTCAAGTAGCTGTATTTATCTGTGAATCAAAGACATATGCCTAGTTGCTGTTCTTAACACGCTAGGGATTATTCCACGAATAATGTGCAAGCCTTAACTACCAGTGAGTAACTAACGAAACGGATTAAAGATAGGATTTGGCAAAAAATTATAAAAACAAAAGATGCAATCAAGCTACTTGCTTAAAAATGAATGATAAACTAAAAGTACCAAGAACTTGAAACAGTTACTAAAACAAGTACTTGAGGTGATCGTACCTATTGTGAGTCGGCTGCGCTAGGCTTATTAATTAATTTGTATGGTGAAGGTGTAGGCCGAGAGAGTAGAATAATGGTAACAAAAATGCGGCTATGAACTATGGCTATGCAATAATTAAGGTGTAAAGCAGAGTAATATCTTGTTCATATGGTTATCGAACCCTTCATTAGGAAGTTTTTCATAGCAATGAACTAAATGACATTTAATCTGCAGATGAATCTTATTGAACCTTATCGTCTCTTATGTAGATTATGGGTATCTAAAATATTTCAGAAGATGAGCGTTTATTTCTTACCTAAACATTCGAAGATCGTTTAGTGTCGTTACTTTTGTAGCAGAAGTAGAAATACGACGACGAATCATTCATTGACAAACGCTAATCGGAAAACAGTTCTTCGTTCTCAAGACCTGTTGCAGTAAAACTCTACAAAGTTTTTGAAAATTAACCAAAACTTAATAATATTGAAACAACATGAGTATGAGTAGATTTTGAGAGTATTAGTATGTTGATCCATAGTAACAAAAAGAGAACGAGAACTGCGACAAAATTTCGGAAAATATCTTTTTAATGAAGGCAGTTATGTTTGCAATATTCAATTTTATTATCGCGATCGGTAACGGATATGATAGGCAAAGAAATTTAGTTATCAAATAGAAAAATCATGTCCAAGAAAAGGTTCTGTACGCATGTTAACCTTGGACAGAAAAACAATTTAGTGAAAATGAGATTACTTGTAGGGACCCTTACCCCAATGAGGAGAAGGTGAAATCCGATAATTTGACCGTTTTAGACACGCACGAATAACCCTAGGCCTATAACTGCTGTTGGGTTATTTGTTGTACCTATTTAATTTTTAGCCGATTTTGTAATGGTAACGGTATAGCTCTACTAAAATAGTAAACTCTTTGGTTAATTATTTTAGCCGATTGTAAGGAACGTAATAGCAACAACGGTCTAAACAGCTGTTCCCTTAAGGATTTTATATTTTAGCACGATTTTGTAAGGACGTATGCCAGCAATCTAATCTATGAGTTGTAAAGTTGAAATGAATTTAATTTTTAGCCGATTTTGTAAGGAACGTAATAGCAGTATTTAACTCTCAAACCGTTTGTTTAGATTTAATTTTAGCCGATTTGTAAAGGAAAACGTATAGCTGCTGATTGAAAACGAGTTCCTTTGTCAACATTAAAATTTTAGCCGATTTTGTAAGGAACGTAATAGCCCACTGATATCGTTAATATTTCTCCATATTTATATTTTAGCCGATTTTTGTAATGGAAACCGGTATAGCAAGGCAAGGTAACAGTTAAAGTTCATCCAATTAATTTTAGCCGTTTTTGTAAGGAACGTATAGCAAGGCAAGGTAACAGTTAAAGTTCATTTCCCATTTAATTTTTGCCGATTTGTAAGGAACGTTAAATAGCCACCACCCGCCGCAGTCCCTGACCCGGTCCAATATTAATTTTGCCGATTTTTGTAAGGTAACGTATAGAGCTATGGGATATGCAAGTAGGGTGCATCATTTAATTTTAAGCCGATTTGTAAGGAAGTAAATAGCCGACAACAGATGCCATGTAATCAATCGCTATCGATTTAATTTAGCCGATTTTGTAAGGAACGATACGCTACAGAAGAGCCATGTATCAATCATCTATATTTTTTTTTTAATTTAAGCCGATTTTGTAGGAACGTATAGCTTTTAGTTCTACATTTTAACGTAGACATAATTCATTTAGCCGATTTGTAAAGGAACGTATAGCCGCATCTTTATTCACCTGAAGGGGAAATATTAATTTTAGCCGATTTGTAAGGAACGTATGCTGCGATATGTTGAGTTAAAACAACCGATTTAATTAAGCCGATTTGTAAGGAACGTATGCTTGGAAGGGTGGGGAAAATGGCACAACTGAATTTAATTTTAGCCGATTTTTGTAAGGTAACGTATAGCATGAACGGCATAGCGTAAGTTTTCACCCCTATTTAAATTTTACCGATTTGTAAGGAACGTAATAGCAGATAATGCGTATTATTACGGGTATATCGAATTTAATTTTAGCGATTTGTAAGGAACGTATAGCATCAGGAGAATAAAATATACTTACCAATTTTAATTTTAGCCCGATTTGTAAGGACGTTGCTTGACAGTGACCTCCGACACCTTTTAAAAATTTAATTTTTAGCCGATTTGTAAGGAACGTATAGCACACTTACAGTTTTGTAATTCTTGTAATTCGCAATTATTTAGCCGATTTGTAAAGGAAACGTATAGCCAACAGATGTGAACGAGCTACAAATGACCTTGATTTAATTTTAGCCGATTTGAAGGAACGTATAGGTTTCAGTGTTTTTGCAAGTAGAGATAAAAGATTTAATTAGCGATTTTGTAAGGAACTAGCATCCACTATTTCAGAAAGTAATAGATAATTAATTAAGCCGTTTTGTAAGAACGTATAGAGGCTATAATACAGGTATTGGTAAAATTTAATTTAGCCGATTTTGTAAGAACGTATAGCTGAAATTGAAAGTAAACACTGTTGGCATTAAATTTAATTTTAGCCGATTTTTGTTAAGGAAACGTATACGCGTTGCAAATATAGCAACATGCAAGTAATTTAAATAGCCGATGTTGTAAGGAACGGTATAGGCACCAATTACGGTTTTTAATATACCCCCCCACATTTATTTTAAAGCCGATTTTGTAAGAACGTATAGGGCTCACCTTAACCTAGATTACGCGTTCGAATATATATGACCCTCCACTCGCTCTCACACCGTTTATCATCTTTTTCACATGCCGAGTTTTCAGTAGAGCACAACTATAAAGCGTGTTACCTTAGGGATATCCAATCCTCTCAATTTAACACAGAGCAAGACTATATGACTGGGACGTACCTAATCAATTAATTTTAAGCTGAGAGTCCGGGCGTAAAAAAATGTAAATTTATTAATAGGCGAGGCACAACAACAAAGCATACGTTTCCTCGTAACAAATTTTTCGGAAGCTACGAAAGAAATAGAGTTAAAAATAATTCGCTCTCGAGATGATAGGCACAGAAGTAATAATTATATATTTTACATTGCTATAGCTGTCCGACTTTTACTAGAGTAGCGGGCTAAGAATCGTAAAATCTTCTCGCTTGTTTAAGGTGATCAGTTCAGTAGCCCGCTATCGCTTAATAGAATTTAATTTTAGCCGATTTTGAAGTGCCACGTATATGCTGACAAAATTGTATTGACATGAACTAACACCAATGAACAAATGTGACATTTGAGTGGGTTTAGATAAAACCCGGTGAAACTTCGTGCATTATTATTTTGCTGTCCACTTAGAGGCGAAATCGTACGAGCTAGGTAAACGTCTCCGGCTTGCGTCTTAGATTAATATTAATTTTTAAAAAGCTGTGGGGGGGTACTAGTAGAGATGTTATGTAAGGAAAACGCTAATAGCATTTTGTGGTTAGTCGTGTTATATCTTCATGGTAACTTATGTTTTTACTATATTTTAAGATAAGGATAGAAAGACACCCGATTTTGTGAAGGAACGGTATATGCCCTTCGATATCACAAATGAATCTGGATGTCTACAAAATTAGAATGACTAGGCGACTTCGCAAGCTATATTTGACAAGGCCAGGCTATACAGTTTTTTTTGTCGAGATTGTAATATGCGAAACGTATTGCCCTTACAATGATACGCGAGCTAAAATTAAATTGTAAATGCCAACAGGTGTGTACTCTATATGTCCTACTATTTCAGTTTATTTCAGTAAGCTGATCAAGCCGTGTACCTTAGCTAAAAAAGAAGAATCGTAATATGCAGAAGGAGAAAAAAGTCTTGCATAACAGATAGATAGAGTATCAATTATAAATTTTAGAACATACCGGATTCAACGATATCGTTGCGCTTATTTTATGCGATACGTTACTCTAAGCTCTACTAAAAATCAGTAGGTAAACTCTTTGGGTTTACAAATTTGAATTTTACGCCGATATTTTATTGTTATAGGAAGAACGTATAGGGGTGCCTTTCCTGTCCTCCCGGACTTCCCCACTTCTTTCTTTCCTTGCCCCTCATCGCTTTGTCTCCATCCGGCTACAAAATTTAGATGACGTAAAAGTCCAATGTTATAGATCCCAGTTTTTAATGCATTTTCTTCATTAGCCGCCGAATACGTTTTCCTTGTTAAGGAAAAATCGCTAAAAGAATTAGTTGGAGTATAGCAAAAGAATGGATGAGAACGAAAAAAACGTCTAGTAGACTGGGATGCATAGAACAAGGATCAATGTCGTTTCCTATATCAAACATAGTAAGTAACTGGTCGTTTAATTTTAAAGATTGAAATTGTCCTTGAATATGTAAAAGGGGAGTGTACCGACGTAGATTAGCACATCGTTATCAGATGGTTTTTAACATATCGTAATATTTTAATTTTAGCCGATTTTGGTAAGGAACCGTATAAGCATTGCAGTAATGAAACAAAAATGAATTCGCTATTTAATACTTTTTAGCCGGATTTTGTAACCAGGAACGTAATAGCAATCAGGTGAGAGTGTAGAAAAGTACGACATTAATTTACCGATTTTGTAGACGTATAGGCAGCAACTCAAGCCGTGGAAAGTGGTTTGATTTTAATTTTAGCCGAGTTTTGTAAGGAACGTATAGCGGCTACAGACTAAGTCAAGCTCCGTGCAAGATAATCATGATTTCCTTTACATCGCTAAAATTAAAATATGGGATAGATGTGATTTTTATGTGCAGAAGTTTCTCCGTAACTTTAATTGTTAAGGAACGTTATAAGCGTCAGATAATGACTCGTTCCTTCCGTACAGTAGATGTCAACAATACAGAAAAACACTTGTTGAATTCTAAAAAATTATGATAACCCCCTAAACTACGCATTATCTTGCTATAGTTCCTATAAGTAGCCCGACATTTAGAATCTAAGGCGATAAACGTATAATAAGCATCTTTTTGCCCATAAAAGTTGTAGTTGATATCGTGGTTTCAAGAAAGACTTCATCAGCTTAATGCTGGTTCTTACAATTTTTTAGAGCTAATACAACTGCTGTCATTCTTTTGTTAATAGAACAACGATATAGCCTACCACCGCTCTAAAATTAAACCGTTTCTCCCATTGGTGGACATTTTCCTCTCCACCTTCCCAGATAATACGTTTCCTGTCAGCAATATATACAAGGCTAATATATTAGCCGATGATTT
>Ga0163217_1068486_pt1 | contig 19089 bp, 12 predicted proteins | sample SynspAceP_FD_185933 | JGI IMG/M metagenome (GOLD analysis project Ga0163217, IMG submission 185933) | Saline lake microbial communities from Ace Lake in Antarctica - Synechococcus sp. Ace-P (PacBio error correction) | ecosystem: Environmental > Aquatic > Non-marine Saline and Alkaline > Saline ...
AGAGAGAGTTCCGTTTTTACCCCTCGAGCATGGTTTTACTCTTCCTTTACTATTTCAATAAGAAACTGTTTTATTGTTGGAACGAATAGAGACAAACATAGTTTGTTTGTTTTTTGATTTCCTTATCAATGAAAAACAGGAATCTGTTTACGCATTATTTCAATGCAAGCAACGCTCCTTAATCCCTTGGTCTATAACCAACATCTCCCCCTAGTAATCCCTAAACTATCACTTTTATAAGAAACAGGTGAAAGCTTGTGAAATTCCAATTCCTTCTCAATTATTTTTAAACTTATATTTTTTCATTTCCGAGCTACAGACAGTAACAACATCAACAACATAAAGCAAGAGAATACAAACTTCATTTATAATGAGGTTTTAAAGGATGGAATTTTTACAAAAAACCTAATCAACTCATTCTACTAATGACTATTCCCGTGGATAGTTGTGAGTGGCGATATTCTTTCCGCCCCTGGATTATCCTCGTTCGTGATTTTAATAAATCCCCTGTGTATTGGCAATTTATCGCAGCGAGGCAAGGTATTGGCATAGCAACATGTAATGGACTCATGGTAATATTTCCCCATCCCCATGATTTCTGGAACATCCTTTGGTTTTAATAAAAGTCGGTAACTTCCCATAATTTCTGATCATTAACCAAAAATTCTTTGCTGGGAAAAGTTATCCCATACTATGAAGTTGACCATTTATATAGCTTTTTTCCTGTTTTAGCAAAAATAAAGCAATCCGTGTCAATGTTCAGTTTTTCTTGATTTTCCTCATAATACAATTCCGTGCACGCCGTCAAAATATAGTCCTATATCCCACAATCAGCAGCGGTTTTATCTCATCAGCTCCAGCCGCTTCTTCTTACTAACATTAATATCTTCTGCAGCAGGCACCGTAAATTGCCTTCAAAAAATATGGCCTTCGGCCTTAGTAAGATAAGTGTAAGTCTCCGGCCATGGCGAATAAACGTACAGTCCCCATGACTCCCTTGAAGGTTTACATTTAAGAGGAATCCTGGACAAATAAATTTGTAGTGTGGAAAGCCATACCAATTTCTTTATAGTATCTTGAAACTAAAGTGGGGTGCCATTTGGCAAATAGAGCTCCAATTTTGTCGCATAATAGAGATAATTCCGGCATTATTTGTAAGCTAGGAGCGTTGTAGACCAAATCTTCCATATCGTACCAATTGCCCAACTTATGTCGTTGATCGTATTGCATGGGGTCCAGATAGCCCTTGGGTATGTAAGTTAGGTACCCCTATTTCTACAATCCCCCTACCTATCGATGTAACCGATCATATCATATTTCCCGAGTGTCAGACATCCCATTTTGGGCCATCGGTGAGTAATAATAAGCGCCACCAATAGGGAAACAGCCTGTCCTTTGAATACTTGGTACCGCCGGATTATCCCCATTGTCCCGAAACCCAAAAACGATCTATTACCAATAGAATACCGTCCTTATTGCCAGGATAACTTTTTGTTTTTCCACACGATGTAGATCCCAAGTAACATCTTTTTGAAAGCATTACCGTGCATCAATTCCAAACCTTCTGTGGTCAGGGAGTGCGTACCCCCAGATGATTATTTGGGAAGAGAACTATATGCGCATCGAAATCGCCAAGTGAAAGAATCAACTGTCAAAAAATGCAAAAACTGCATCTTTATTAATATCCCCATTGTTGGCGCACGGCATTTACCATGAGGCACTGCCCTATTCAAATCATCTTGCATTTTTTCCTTATAAAATAGTCGTCCCTGAGCGGTAGTCCGCAAAATCTAAATCGTGCTGTTATTTCCTCTAATATTACGGAATATCCCAAATGCTAGTTATTTCTATAATACCTGTAAGCCCGTTGGGAACAATGCGCGACCCAAAATAGTCATTTCTGGGCATTCACTATCAAATTCGGCATCCTCACAAGTCTTCCCAATAAGTATTGGCAATATTTAAGTGCTTTAATAGAATTCCCTCCCCAAAGCCATCCTATACGGTTGAAGTTGGCACTTTTAAATTTGGCGGTCCGGCAGAGATCCCAAAAGATTTTAAATCCTGCGCAGGCCTGAATTTTATCAAGTGGTCCTTCTACGATACTCAGAAAAGATATTCCTCCGTAATCATTGGCGCCCCATGCACCGTAATACCGGCCCTTAGGTTCTCATTGCTTGAGAACAATAGATCTGTTTAAACCATCCGGTGTATCTCAAGGCATTAACTTGGAGTAAGAAATGATTGAGAGAATCAGCAATCCAGAAATTCTTCCTCACAAGATGTAAAACCTAATGCGAGACCAGCAAATTAAATGTTAGACTCTTCTTTTAATATGTTTATTGATATTTTCAAATACGCTATCTATGTATTAATTAAAGACTTAAATCTATTCCAAGGTGAAAGAAACCCTAGGTGTTGGCAAGCTTGCATCAGTACCCTCCATTGGAATTTCTTCCATTCTATATTGGTAGGTTCTTGATCAAATAAAAATCCCAATGACGGTGCATAAACCGCTACATTCTGGCGTTTGGCAAATAAATCCCGTAAGGACTCTGCAAAGACATCTTTTCAATAAGGTTTGGGGACTCTATAGGCCAAAGTAATATTAGCTTAACTAATAAAAGAAGAATCCCGCAAATAGCAAAATTTGAACTCCCATCACTGGAAAACAAACGGTGCATAATCATTAGTTGGATTTGTCCGTGTCCAAAATGGTTGTTTGAATAGAATTTGTTACATCTATAAAACCATTTTCTTATTCTTTTTCGCCTCATTGAAAACCTCTCTTCTGCCCCCCAATTTGAATATACTTCGAAATGAAAAATCCACATCCTTAACGAACGTAAACCTGTTGGACATGGCCAACTAAACGGGTGAATCTATGACCTTGAAAAACATTGTCCTCGCACGGTAAATCCCACTGCTGTCACATCCCCTAATTTTCCAGTCACGCAGGTGAAAACACCGATCCGCAGCTCAGCAGCTTCATTGGTCTGCCATATCAATTGCTTTCCTGTCCCCAATATTACATCAGTGGCATGTCCTATAACACACCGTTTGATTATTATGTCATCCAATTCTTCCCCATTTTCATCAAAGATCCAACCCATATAAATTTCCTAATCGTCATTTCGAATTCAAAGAGAATAAAATGGTATTCATTAAAATTGCTCTCTATTATAATTCCGGGTGGCCAAAGGTAAATTCCGAATCCTTTATTTTCTAGTTCTCCGCAATTGGTATTTACATTATTAAACCAAATAATATATTGGTAATTGTCTGGTCAGCAATTAAAATCAATTGGTAATATTACTGATAGCTTCTATAGCTTCCTCTACACACGCATTGGCAAGGCTAAAATCCACATCCCTAGATTGGTACCTTAGTACGTGTCCACACGTAAGATTAGTATTTCCTTGGTACCATTATCAAAGGTTGGTACCGTAATAAATTGCCATTGAATCACGTTTTAAATATTGTTTGCATTAGCCTGGATATAGGCTGTAAACCTACAAATTATCCGATTCCCAATTTTTCCCCATATAGAATAAGTCGAAGTTTTAGAAAGTTACAAAATTGACTCGTAAAAATTTTTCATTGGAAATAACGTCAGGCCTGCTATTGAAGGGAAATGAAGCTCTTTATTGTGCTCGAAGGCTGAATACCCAATCCCTTCTGTAGTAAGGTTAGCAATAACGCGAGTCATAATTTGTAATTTAATCGAGTCATTACAAGCATCACCTGTACTGGTCTCATCTTCACTTTCAGTGGTTTGGAACGTTCCTAATCTCAAGGCACTATAGCCTATAGCTCCAGTAGGCTCAAGGTATTGGCCCTGGCGCGAGTTTTGATAACTCTGATACTTTTTCACCATATACCAAAACATAAAATTAAAGGAATGCTTATCTATAGTCCTTGTCCCAGCGAAAAGATATTTCCAAGCTGCCATTCATTAGCCTTAGTCACCTTCTTCTGCGAACCTACAACATAGCAGGGCTACCGCTAAAGCAGTGATTATAAACTTCCTGATAATTCCAAGCGATTGGAATAGCACCAATTCATATGAAACCCTAAGGGCAATTTAATTTTACGCATACGACCCTCGAATTAAAAGGTATGGTCCAAAATCTATCCTATCATTGAATTTTTTGAGTCAAAAAATTGCATTGGTGGGCACCTGCACACTATCGTCTGTGGACTAATCTTATTTTCCATCATCATCGAACTCAGAGCCCCGATGGTGAAGATCTTCCTATTTTTGTCACGGTCTGCCTGGAATAAATCCTTCCATATACGCTTGGCAAATTGAGTATTCATCCAAGTAACCAATCGGTTATTTTGCATCCAGGTTTAACCTTGACCCTCAGGGGCCTCAAAACTTTTTCTCCATCATAAATTCTTCATTAGAGGTAACGTCCAATAGACCAATAATAATTTAAACCTCATTTCTTTCCAATATGCTTGTATTAATATCGTTTCTTCTAAGACCTGTTTGCATTATCCTGTCATTAACCAAATTGAATACTATTACCTGTCCAAATAATTTTCGATTCCACATCTTGAAACCCTATCTGTCAACCCATGCCCTAGTCGGTCAACCAGCAGACGCATCATAGGCAACCATTGATTTCCAAGGGTTACACCAGATGGCAAAGTTATTGGGTCATTATAGTCTTCCGGATTATCTATAGTGTTCTGTGGATTGATACTTTTAATCTTCAGTTCTCCAATTCACATAACCTTGTGCGTCGGTTGCCGCTCCTTCATACGCAGTCAATGCATTACCCACTACTGGTATGATAATTAAATGTAAGGCTTTATGCACTTGTTCCTCCTTTTGGTAGTCACCAAAAATATACCCCACTTGCCCCCCTAAGCCCCCGTAAACGGCACGCAAAGAACTGGCATCTTTCCATACATCTAGTTATCAATATTCCGATGGACAATATCAGAAAGACTCCCGCATTAATATCAAATCCCATCAAGCAAACAATCATGGACTTGAAACCGCACTAAAGGCTATATTGCCCCGGAGAATACGGATTTGACTAGTACCTTTGGGGAAAGCGGAATCCAATAATAAGACGCAGCCAACATTTTCCTCTCATACGTCTGTACCGAGTTGGTAGATTGGTTGGATAGTGAGGGCACAGCATCCACTGGGAATGGCCCGTTAAATCCTTTTCTACTGCACCATAACCAACTAAAACAACCTCATCTAAGGTTTACGTCAGTAGATTGCAATGTAACATTACATTTGGGCGATACCCTTTATTGGTATTTGGCTGCTCTTCAAAAACCAATATAACTAATAGTGTAGTGTGGCATTTTGCTGGCACCTCAAAACTAAAAAAAAAAAATTTCCGTCAAAATCAAGAAACTAACCCATTGTTTTTCCTTTTCCAATAATAGATTGCTCCGGGTAGCGGAAACACCAAAACTCATCTACCACGCCTGCCTGAAACGGCAAAGCCATCCTTGCCGCATGAGGGACATTGAAGATATGGTGCAAGTAAAGCGTTAGAAGTAAATAACGCCCTCACCAACTTTTTTAAATAAATTCTCATACTCAAATGTTTAAAGTTGTTAGTCTGAATTTTTAAGTCATGAACTGGAAAACCAAACATCATGTTCACATTCTGGACAAATCTAAATAATGTGCATTTTATTACGCAAGCCGATTGCGTTATTAGTTTTGCTATTTTTAAACTAAAAACTTCATTTTTGTAAATTTATTAACGCCATGATTTAATGTATAATTTCGCATAATTAATCACTGCTATCTAATTACACTTTAATAAATAAATTTTATTTGTATTATTGGTTGCAAGAGTTTTGTGCAACAATAATTTATATGGACAAGAGAATAACAATTTTACGATTGGCAAAAACATTGGGCCGTTTCTGCGGAACCGTAAGCAGGAGTCTTAAATGATCACCCTCCATAAGCCAAAAAACCAAAGGACAGGGTAAATCTTAAGGCCCAAGAACTGGGTAAACAAAAACCAATAAATTTGCTGTAAACCTTAGCAAACAGAGTCCAATACCATTGGGAGTTATGGTCCCCCAAACGTCAATTCCATTTTTATGTCACTGTTCTGGCTGTATTGAAAAAATAGCCAATGAGGCGTTATAATTTGATTATAAGTCAAATCCTTAGAGTCTATGGGAAAAGGAAATAATAATGCCAAACCCTAATATCGATAGCGGTAAGATGCCCTATTGGTATCATTGCATATGACACTTCGCAACTTGATCATTTTTTGGGCAAATTGACATTAGAAAACAAAATACCGCTTATCTTATAGATAGGGTGCAAGATTACCGCAATTGTTCTATATAAATAATCGATACAGATTGCCGGTTTTTGAGAGCTACCGAACTTTAATAGCTCAGGGTTTGTAAAACCATTATATATATGGAGGAAAACTTAAAACGTAATGTACTACGCGGAGTAGGTTACAGGATTTAAAGGATTCCTTTTGAGAGAAGCATCGATTGGGATTTTGAACAAAACCCATTTCTTGGAACACGATCTTAATCCCGATGTGTGGAATCTGTGACACGGCACAATTGCGAATATAAAAAAATCCAATTGTGGACTTTCGTTCCAGTGATAACTTTGCGGCCCATATCATAAGAAAGCACTAAAAAAAAAGAATTATAAAATTCCCCAAGACATAAAAATAGTCGGTTTAACAATGCCCGATTTCCGAATTTAATACCCCACTTTAAACCACCATAAATTATCGCTGGTTTACAAAATGGGTGTTTTTGGCGGGTCAAAGTGTCATAGGTCATTTAAATGGTGGCATAAAATTACAACCAACCAATGCAATCACCCGCTAAGACATAAACTTAATAAACAAGAGAACTACACTTAAATTAATGTACTTACGATGCAGCAAAACAGTTACACCCTAATGAACATTTCTCTTTTGTGTAAGAACAATTTTCGCCAAGGTCTCAGAAGAATTTCCAATAACCAAACAATGGCTACCAAAATAGAATCCCTTGCTGCTTCTGCACCTAGAGTTAAGGCGATACCAAAAAGATTCTGTATTTTCACAGCATACCGATTTTACCATTGACCATTCGCATATACGCGAAATGCCTGAAAATCTTGGCAAGAAAATCAGGGCTAATGACGTCACATTGGCCTCACCGACAAATAGACAGTTTCGATAAAAAAAAATCTAAAGCAATATGATGCATAATCTTTAAAATACTCCAATCAGCAGGCCCTAAAAGAGGACTATTTGGGATCTTTTAAAGAAAAATTCTAACCTTGATGACAATCGATCATTAGAATTGGTCACACAATATGAAAAAAATCTTATGGATTATGTGTCAAAGGCGGAGGGTCTAATGATCATGCATGGGGCGATCAACGGTTCAGAACAACTCCAAGGAATTCAGTTTAAGATGGTAGGAGGTAGCTTGACTATCATCCAAGCAACAGAAATGCACTTAAAAGAAGTAAGGCCCGGCCATCCTTTGTAAAGCATTTAATGGACAAGATTTACAACTTAGACGGAACCTATTTCTTTAACAATCATATTCGATTATAATTTAACCTTTATTGTACATTGATTCAGAATAACTGGAGGTGTTAAAAAGGAAGTCAACGGACAACACTACTACGTGTCCTGGATAAAACGGCACTGGAAAACGGAAGGGTTTTTCAGCTCACCATCACCCCCACAATGTATGCGCAAAGCATGGACAATCCGATGCTGCAGTTCCGTTTTTAGGATGGTAAATGCATACGTGGTGGGCGACCTTAGTGGATGATAGCCCTATAGGAAAACCGTGATTCATCATAAATCAATAATTATATTTCCACAAAAAATGCGCACCACCTAAAAAGATGCCATTTTTTTATTTAATTCGCTTAATAGTCGTCTTATATGACCACTCCTAAATAAGTCCATTTATAAAAGCGGAAAAGTTTTGGGCGTTTATAAATAAGAAATATCGCCCAATCTTGCCCATATATTTTTCATCTGCAGGAAAGCTCACCATTTTACTACATCCTCCCTATTGGATTACATAAAATTCCTTCAAATATTCATGTGCCTAGGAAAAGACAAAAAAGCTCGCTGGAAATCGGTCAACATTCCTACAAAACAACTAAAAGCCCCATATTGGAAAGTACATCATTTGTTTTTTCCATCCATTCCTTCTGATCCAAAAACCACCAACCAGAGCCAAAACTGCACTTCTTCCCTTACGCTAAACCATCATTTAAAAATAACCTACCAGTAGCGATAACTTCATTATGGAGGGATATAAGATTGTAGATAGGTTTTCGCAAATTGATCTGTTCCGTCCAATTCATTTAAGAAACCGCTCATGCACGGGCTGTGAAAAAATCTCCAAGGAACATCGAACCCGGTATCTGGACCCAATTTGGACAACAGCCTTTTTATTATCCGCGGTGCTCCTAAAATGGAATTGTTGTAACCGCATCCTTTTTTATATAACTCCCTTCCCAAAAATAATAAAACCTGTTGCCCTTAAAATAGTTTTTACCTCTCCACAGATAATGAATACAACCGTCCAATACTTTTAAACCAGACTTTCGGCAATTCGTAAGTACCCTCCTTGAAATAGTACAATTGGCTCCAGACCCATGATCCGCTAGCCCTACCACCCTGTTCATGAAATAAGCTGATCCGGTTTCCAAAGCGGCAACAAATCATTAAAAGATTTAATATGATATTGGAAGCTTCTCCCAATTTCTCCAAATAAGGCAACGTTGCCCCACCCTGTTTTATGCAAATGTTTTTTCCAGACGGAAGGTGAAATACTTTAGGCGAAATTCCCTTTTGCGTAATACTTTATGAAATTGCAGGAGTCTATGGCTTCATCCCGTGTAACAGATAAGGACTCCATTTTTGCTGCTGCAACAATACTAAGGTAGGATGTGATGTTTGCTGAACATGCCGAGGTCGCTCCATAAATTTCTTCCGCATTCTCGGCCCCAACAACTCTTGAATCCCCAAAATAACGCTGTAATTCAAGATGCGTCCCGATGTATAACGGATTTCCTTACCGTATAAGGTACTTGTTTCCGCCATTTAAGAACTTCCTTGTCCGTAGGCATTTCCTTTATATAGCGCTCATCTATCCCAAAACACGCATGGCACGCCATTTTATAATGATCTCCGCCCAACCAAGCCTGACCATATATTTTCAAAAAACCGGTTATTGTTAATTTAACTGTGTGGTAGGTGTTGTGACACTAGTTCAATATCGGCAACCCTTTTGCATAATCGTGATATAACGTCTTGGCAAAGTCGCTTTGGTAAAAGAAAATCGTCATTAATAAAAGTCTTCATCTTTTGACCTGATTAATTTAGTTCTTATATACCCACTTGGTGTCCCTAAATGCTATTTAATATTATTTCAATGAGCTCATACAATTCCCTCTTCGGTAATATTCCAATTCCGCTCCTTAGACTCCTTATCTCCGCAATTCTTTAATTTTTGCGTTTTAAGCTTTTTTGAATTAACCGAAAATGCAAATTGGTAACATAGGATCTTATTATCTGATATGTCCTTACGAAAGATTCTATATACTGAGGCCCGGCATTTGATGCCCGTTATCATACAACTCCCCATTAATGCTGAAAAGGCCCTTTTAGAGCCGTGAAGAATAAATCACCCCAAATTGTTCCAAATGAGTAGAAATAACTTAGACCCCCAGTGAACTGCGCTAATTCCGTGATGCGCCTCCCACTGGAAGGAATGACAGGAAAGCACATATTTGACGAAATAGGATAGCTCCATGGTTCTTAGAATTCAGCTCTCGCAATCTTAGTTGAATAAATATAATTGTGGGTTGTTATTCCCTTGCGTTCCCACGCTTTCAGTGTGTTAAGACTGGCGAGGTCCGTAATCCTTAAAGTTTTCAATTTGCCCTAGCTCGAGTCAGAGCAGTAAAATTTCCGCCACTAACAATGGCTTCCTGATATATTTTTCTTAATCCGTGGTATTTATCGACAAATTCGTAATCATTGGAAAATACTTCTTGATCATTATTAGCCCAAATACCCGTGTAGGAAGAAAGAAATATAAAATCCACATAGGTCATTTTATTCACGACCTCTTCATAATAAATTCCTTTGCACGTTTCACATTTAATCTCAGAAGCCGATTATCTCTACCAGCGAGGATCAATAGCATGTGATGCTTCATTTTTCGCGGACCGCTCGCGTGCACAAGGTCAAATATAAATGAAATTCTGGAGATAGCGAGAAAAGAGAGAGGAACAATTCAAGTGCCGTTTTGTTAATTATCAGAGAGACGCGCGAGGACACAATTCGTATACGAAGGATATGTGGATTTATTTTATCCGAAAGCCATTTTTTAAAGTTCGGCCAAAAACTTCCTTATTATTTTCTGTATCAAAATTATATTTTGGGCACGAGTCTCGACCCATCCATTTGTAATCTCTCAATGAATGCAACCAACTTGTCTCCAGAAAAAGATTGTAAATCTGGGAAGTTTTTCCTAGCCGGAATGATGTGTTTCGAACCTATATCCTTCCAAATCCAATATGGTATCCAATTTTTTCTACGATATTTTTTTCAAATAGGGCATTAAAACGCAATATGTTGAATTACACCTCCGGTGCATATCCACACATACATATTTTCCATCAGGCCGGTGCAGATTTACTGGGCGGAACCCCTCATCAGTAGACGCCAAAAAGCTCCTTTTCCTTGCCACGCCTGCTCTGTACAACCCGATCCCCATAAACGATGGTAAGAATGTTCCTTTTTTATCAATTGGCGCTCTGGAACGCAAACAAAGACATTTTGATCATAATGCACTGGTAAACATACTCCCCGTAATACCAATGGTTCCACAAGCCGCGTAACATCTACCAAAACACCTGTCCCCTTGTTTAAACCCCTTCCTCATACCCTCTTTAACCAATGCGACTGTGTAGGGATAAACCACGTTGATCAGTTGTTAGAGTTTTCATCTACTCCTTCTTAAGGAACAAAATATTTATTCCTAACCAACCTATGGCAGTTATAAAAGATTCCCCCCATTAATTGACGGGAATTGTTATTGTAAAAAAGCCTTCCAAAATTATCATGGGTCATACCCATTGTCCTCCTTTGCGTGTAAGGTCTTGGTTCCACACCCATCCTTAAGTTTTTGATATCTGAAATTAGATTTGGCATTGTAATATCCAGTTATCCCAAATTCATCCATTAAGCCATTTGGTTGAATGTTTCGGATTACCAACTGTAGCAAATAAAGCGAATCCACCACACCGGTTCACAGTGTTATCATTTCTTCAATTTCAACAAACCACAGGTTGTGATCGGCGTATAATAACCCTCCGTATACCAAGGCCAAAGCCCTTGGGCACTCACCAACATTCTAAAAAGGTCTTGGCCATGGTCCCATGATCGTCCTGTCAAAGTCCTCGAGAATCTGTAATAGATGCCACTTGCAAATCTTCAACATCGGCCTCCAATTGACCATAAACCCAGTCATTTCACTTACCACAAGAATAGCGGCCCTAGAATCAAAATCCTATGGCGACCGGTCCGTTAAAAGAGGTTCCGGAAGCCCACCATCTTCCAACTCAAAACCTTTTTTCCACATTAATAATCCTCCAGCGAATTCGAGCCTCATCAAAGGATGGTTTAAACAAGATAAAACGGTAAATAAAAAGTGAAATGTAAAAGCAAAATAATAATTTCATCACTGAGGTAGTTTGTATTTCTGTAATTTGGTAAAGTATGCAAAGACTCCACTAAAATAAGCAGGGGCAATTAAAATACACTAATGGATTAATATTATTTGGCAAAAATACTGGATAAACAGAAAGCTAGCATTGAATTATTACCACATTTTCCTTTGACCAACGTTCAACATCCACTGGAACGTGGAATAACGTCATACGATGCCGAACAAAAGTTGCCGTTTTAACCTTCCGATATTTTTGATCAACGCACTAATTTTACTATCAGTAAAGGGTTATGCTATAAAATTCACTTAAATTTTCCAATATGTTTAGCCTCTCAATATCCTAGAATCTATTGAGGAACTTAATATATACACCGCTTATGTGCTGTACGCTTCGAAATTTTTTAACTGAATATTTCAAGAATCCCAACGTCCATTATGGGCATGTTAATATCTAAAAATATAACTCTGGCAACCCGTGGTCAGATTTCTAAGCATTGGACAAATATATCAAAAGCTTTCCTTCCATTTTGAAAAGACAATAATTTTGCCCCAAAACTATTATTTCTCATAGAATTTTAGAGCCAAAAATAAAAATAGGGTCATCATCGATGAGCAAGTAGTATTATTCTCATTCACGTTTATATTATTCCGTCTTAGTTGTACAATTGAAAAAATTTAATCTATTTATCATATATAATTAATAGACTCACATAATAAAGTTAAAAATCCCCCTAAAGACAAAGAACACTTATTACAAATTGTTTTTTACATTAACGGCATCAAAACTAAAAATAGTAGGAAACACATCGACATTTTATAATAGGCCTATCCACAATCAAATAATCAAAATATGTAGTGAATTTGTGCCTATGTTATTTTCACTTCCTACTTCAATTCTTACCCCCCATATGCATCGATCTGATTGTTACTAATAAAAAGTCGATACCACGGGCTTCTGGATGACTATGAATGTTTTGTACATGCCAAAGAGCTTTGTTCCATACCTACCATATCTGATCCAAGTCCCGTTATCGGCAATCTTAAAAGCAATAATCCCCAGCCCTTCCACTGTGTTAATTTTAGTCGCCGCCGATCTGGAGATTGTATTTTAATAGCGGTGTAATTAGATTAAAATAATACTCCTCCCAAAAGGCCATGCAACGCGAGGTAAACATTAATTTCGCAATCACCCCCAAGGTTCTATTTGTGCATTGTTTTTTCCTTTAACTAGGGAATCAACCTTCTTGAAAGCTTTTCTGAACATTTTTCCAATAAATTTTTGCGAGTTAAAGTTGAGCCTTACTTTAGAATTTAATTATCCACATCTCATTAAAGCTGGTAAATGTCTCGTTCATATTATCCGAAACGACCTAATATTTCGATAGTCTTCATCTTTAATGACGTTTGGGATCCTCTTGAAATGCCAAACCAACAGACAAGATATATTGCTGGTATGGATGCTTAAATTAAATGCGAAACGATATGGCAGAAAATTGATCAGGCGGTATTGTGCTCCGTAAGGTTTTCCGTCAATAGCTTTTTGTCCGAAAATCCTGAAATCTGACACTAAATGGGTTAACCTTTGCCGGTGTATTTTTAACGGCCCGCTATAGCGCATTTACCCAATAATCCCCATTTTATGCACACAACGCTTCTCCAAACTTAAAACGACCTGTCCCCCACTATGAATTTCTGCCAACATAACCCTCCAAGTCTACTTCCATATCTCTCCTGTGTGCCAAATCAAATATTGGTTTTCAGAACTTCGGTCTCACTATATCCATATTTCACATATTCTAGATTGGCCTTAGTCAGTTTTCCCTGCAAAAATCAATAACGCAGCATGCCTATTTGCGGCAATGTTTATAAAGACCTCCTAAATCTCTTCTCTTGGACTGCCATTCTTTTGTTTTGCCGTTGTGCTTTTCATCTATATCCTGAAAAAAAACCAATATAACCTGTACAAACCTCATCCAACATTTCCGCATGTCCAATGTTTCTGGACACAAAATACCGTTGTTGGTCAGTTTGTAACTACCTGTAATTCAAGGTCAAACTCTCCCTTTTCAGTGGCCTGTTTTATAGCCTCTATTAGGCTGCCCTGTGCTCCCCTTCTGAAAAAAGGGATATACTTCTTTCCTAAGGTAGGGACATATCTTCAGACACTTTAAACCAATTTTTTTTAATTGTTAGGGCTTTCCAATAAAATATTGGTTTACAAAATCCACTCCAAATACAATTTTCCCGCTTCATTGATGCGCTTCATTAATGTCTTGTGTATGAGCCATAGAGTTCATTCTGTTTTACGTTTTTGTTATATCCTGTACTTGGGACCACCAAATGTATAATGTCTTCCCTGATCATTATGTAAATTGCGGACATAGATATATTTAAGCCCAAATAACAGATCCATCTTGGTATTAAACCTAATGCTGCCTAACTTATATATTTATGCTTGCCATGAAAACAATTCTCTATAAAAGTTCGTTTGAATTATTAAGTCATCCGGATATGCAATCAACGCTCCAGATCTATCTGCTGCAACTCAGCCCTCGGTATAACCGAATATATGCAAAATCTTTTTGTTGGCTTTTTAAATCAATTTAATTTTGGACCATCTATCAATAGCCATTCCATGGAGAATGATTAAAGTTTGGCCTAAATTGCTCATCAAACTCCATATGGTTTTTAGAAGACGGATTGCGAGACAACCTTCTTTATCCGTTCACGATTTTTCACCTTCACAAATAAAATCCTAAGCCTGCTTCCAATGTTGCCGTATAAGTCTCCGACACCTCGTGTATTTGCCTTATTGATTTAACTCCAGAAAATTATTACTTTCCTGTTATCACACTTCCCAATAACCAATTTTTGCAGCTTCCACTGACCGTTCAAAAAGCTCTTATACTTTTCCAACAACAGATTTATGTTTAACGGACTACTTATATCAATTAATGAATGCCTTGAACACGATTTCAGGAAGGCCATCTTCACCGAATTTTGGTAATTTCTCCACGCTCAAGACCCTACCCAATGCCCTTTTTATGTTGCATTCTAAAATTCTACTTCGTAAATACCATTTTCTTAACATGATTTTCCAAAGGAAATATCTATCGCCTCAATAATCCTCAGGTGAACAGCTTTAAAAAAGTGCCGTAAGGTTAATGTTCCAGCTCGGCCAAGGGTATATCCGAACAGTATTTCCCATCTTTCATTACACAACTATATTTTCCATTTTTTAGATTACTTCCCATAATCCTAATTAGCCCCCTTTACAACATTTTTATAATGTTCTTCCAAACGTTAAACTGGTCTTCATCCCCTGTGTATTTCAATGTTGAAGGCTCCCAAAAAGTTGCTTGGCTTCTCCGGATTCAATTGAGCACAACTTCACACCTAAGGCTGACCATAACGATGGCCCTTAAAATGGGGTTATCTTATATCTATATAAATGGGTGTCTGTACTATTGTCTATATGCCTTTCGCAGGCGACCTGAATACGTCCTAGAATCCACCTGTTGATCAAGTTACAAAAAATTTTAGCTTGATAACATCATTTGGCTGCTGAAGAATAACCAAGTAAATTGTGAGAGTTTTATGACTAATAACCACTCTTTCCGGATTTTTTATATTCCACACCACAAGCCATCCGTAAAACTTTCGTTGGTAAATTTAAAAAAATCAACTTCTTTATCTAGATATGATCGCCCAAATTCTGTTGCAATAAACTATTATTTTTTGGCATAATATCCTCCTTATTTAAAAAATATACCTTTTACCGACTTGCTTTACACCCTATAATCTATTATAATTTATAAGTGAAATTAATACAAGTAAATTTGGTCTTCAACGAGGTTATATTAAACGGCCTTATACAGGCTATGCGTTCAACATTAAAGCGCTACACAAATGTAGAAGGGGGAGTACCATTAGTTCATAACATTATTTACTAATGTTTTAAGCCCAATATTAAATTGGAATAACCACTGTATAGTCCAAATATAAGCAAAGAATACAATAACAATCGAACGATTTTAAAATAATACAAATATTTTTGTGTATATTTTATTATCACCCAAGATATCGCCCACAACTGAAAATTTGGGAATAATCTATATGCTTAGATAAAACTGAAAAGACCTACTAAAGTATGCAATCTGAAAATATCTTCAGATTACATATCCTTTTTAAAGCCTTTTAAGTACCACTGTAGATATAAAATCTTAGAATTAACAGAAAGTTTCTGTTGCATTTATATTTCGCGTATAAGGATCCTAATTACTATTTTTTCATATGAACCTTTAACTCGGACTATCCTTACTCATTTGCTGAAGAGCGAATTGCTGGATGACCAATAACGGCAAACACAAATATTTTCCTGATTTTAAACCGACTCCATAGAAATCGGACTCTTTTTCCATCAAATCTTGGAATCTGAAATAACAATAACATTTCCCTTGGAAAGTAAATATCATCATATAGTATTTGCCAGAAATCGCCATATTTCCTTATGTCCTTCATATAGCTAGTCAGTTTCAAATAACATTTTTCCAGGGACATCATACTGTTTGAGCATTAGTGCCTTAAACAAAGGACATCCTTGAATAGCTTTTAAAATCGCCCAATTTTCCTTATCTTTTAATACTTTGATTGCCGTTCCAATACCAAAGTAAAAAACAGGAACATTCTGCATTAAGTTGACTCCAAGAACCCTACAAAATGAAAATGGCCTCAAATCTGTGAGTCGCAGTTTTTTTCTTATGCCTCTTTTGCCCGGCCTACTGCCCTAATTTGCTTTTTGATAGTACTTAAGTACTCTGTTTTTTCCAAATACGGGGATAAACTTATCAATGATTTCTTTAAAGCATCATATTTTTTCAAAACTAGGTCGGGTACAGCGCTTCCCAACAATTGCCTAGATTCCTGGAAATAAATATTTTCTTGCCGAACAAATATTGGAAATCCAGCTGTCAATAAGATGCTGCACAGTTATGAACAAACTGTTCCCTTAGTGCCAATAGGTACTCGTTATGGTCTGCCTTGTAGTTAATTGTAATTTTCATTATTGGCAATATCCTTGGTTTGTGCCGCGTAAAATCTAATGCGTTTTTTCCTCCCCAACGGGCCCGTGGTCCTCCACGCCCATCAAAAATATAGCCTTAATATTATTTGACCACATACGGCGGACAATTTTTCTTTGTCTTAAAAAATTTCCCATTTGCTTTTACATAGCCTCCCATCCTTGGTGCCGTCCTGAAAACCCAAGCATTATGGTCTGTTTTTTACTGCGTTGATCTAGATCCTTATACTCAGGAAGGTCAAATAATTCATTCATTGTAGTTCAGAACTTTCCATTCCTTTCATGTCTCAAACAAAGGAATAATATCGAAGGTGATTTTATCCGATTCCTCCAACCCACCACCATGCTAAAAGTCCGTAACAAAAGAACTGAAAAAATAATTATCGAATTACTTATTCACGATAGCGGTTACAGCCCTCCCTCTCCATTTTTTTTCCGAATTCCTCTTACTGCAGGAATTCCCTGAATGTTTTCGCTAACACTATTCTTCCTCATATTTCTGCTTTGAGGTTGATTTCCTTATTAAGCAGGATATCTATTAATTCTTGCTTATCCAAGTTCGTCAATTTCTCAGAAATATATCCATTCTCCTTAAGAATAGCCTCAACTACTTGCTGTGGACGCTATGATCTTGCCTAATAATCCAGGGTAAGCAAAATGAGTTTTGAATATCTTTACCTTGTCTATTAGATGTCTAAATCCTTAAAGGTAAAGCTTTGTGATACTTATTTGATCAAAATAGACCTCATTTCAAAGAAGAGGTTCAATGAATTTCTCGTGCGCACAACCTTACTGCGTCGACCACATAGTATTGTAAGTCCGCCCTTAAATTTGCCATTACAATCCTGAAGCTCCCTAAAACGGTAAGCTTTTTGCTGTAATATTTTTAACATCGTGATAAATAACATTCATTAAGGTATACGCAATTCGTCTCAACATCTTTAGTGATATTAGAAGTTACAAAAGGTTTCCGTCCCTAAGTCCCCCCAGGCCAAAACCCAATTTCATGATGTTGTTTGGATTGTTAAGACCATCCATATCGCCGAACTTATAACTTGATATAGCCATAAGAGATCTCCTACAGCATCGTAAATTAAACATTTCTTAAAATGTTATATTATATTTTTGGCTTCAATCCAAGGAGTAGGCTTTTTGGCATTGATCAAGGAGTCAACCCTAGTTTTGCTGGAGTAACAAGATCATGTCGTTGATTTTTATTTTCTAAAATCAGAAATCCTTAAATAACCGATGAATCCAGACAGGGCAGGAGTATAGAATGGGTAGGATGTGCAGGTTAAAACGATAACGCGCACTAGAAAAGTAGATAGTTTTTCCGCGATATCTGGTCCCAAGCTTTTTATTTGTCTCACTACTGAAATAAATCTCCCAATAGTTAGAGAGCTCTATTGTTTTTGTAGCTTGGGAAAGGCAAGCATCCTCAACACTGTCATACAATACGCACTTGTCTTTTTCAACGTACTGAATAATGCGGAACATAAAATCTATCCTGTCCTTTCTCCGAATCAATAATTTGCATAATTCTGAAAAAAGCATCTAAAATTTTCTTGAGGTTTTTGCGCCTGATTCAACCCTTTTCCTGCCTGGATCCACCAATAAAGGATTAAGCCATCCCCACATTTTCAATATTTTTTGGTACCGGCAAATTAAAGGAAGCAAACTGTTATATAATATTGAACCCTTGTTTTGGAACCGATTTTTTTAAACTCGTCTAAATTCTCATTGAAACATACACATCTTTAATACTTCTACATATCTATTCCCTCCTTAAAATAGAACCGGGAATTTCAAAAAGAATAAATATCGCCAATATTTTTAGTTTTTGAAAGTAGAAAATATACTTCAAACATCAAAAAATAATGGAGACACACTCAACAAATCTATTGACTTCACAACAATAATTTTCCCAAAAGAAGACAACTACTCATTTACCTTGTAAAATAATAAAAAGTAATTTTTTCAATTTTCATAAATAGTGTTCTCGTAAAAGACTTTGTCATACTGACAAGGCTTCTTTTTAGTTTCTACCTATTTACAGTCTTTCCTATTAAATCCCATAGGCATAAGAATTAGATCCAAGACCATTGTTGTGTTATGCAAAGATTGTAGTTGTCTATAAAGGAAGAATTCTACATTTTTTCAACACCACTGAACTGTGCCCTAAAAGCTTTTATTTTGCATTGAAACGATTCTGCGATGCATTTGTGCTTCTGTTTATAAAATAGTTCAGAATAGAATCTAGTAGTTGAGGCGATATCGTGTTGCGATGG
>Ga0163217_1069964_pt1 | contig 19088 bp, 27 predicted proteins | sample SynspAceP_FD_185933 | JGI IMG/M metagenome (GOLD analysis project Ga0163217, IMG submission 185933) | Saline lake microbial communities from Ace Lake in Antarctica - Synechococcus sp. Ace-P (PacBio error correction) | ecosystem: Environmental > Aquatic > Non-marine Saline and Alkaline > Saline ...
TGGAGGGAAGGGAAAAAGGGAAATTAACCATCCGCCCCCCCCGAGGTGCCCGCTGGTTTCCCCCCCAATTTACAAAATGACCCCCTGCCCTGGGTTGGTCCCCCGCCGCCCGAAGGCATGCCTGAACCGTTTTCGGCTGGCGGGGGAGGCGTCGGGCGGCCTTTGGTTTTGAAATGCGGGGTTCCAAACCCGGCCGGGCCCCGCTTCGACTGGACCAAGCTCAACTGGCGCAACAAGCCCAGGTGCCTGCAATGAGCGCAAGCCCCCTGCCGTTTCCTGTTTTTTGGCCTGAACTGGCTGCCGCTCTGGCAGGCCCGCAGGCTTGGGTGGGGATTCGAGTGCTTGTGGGGCCTGGGCGAGCAACTCGCCGCCCCTTGCTCGGCCCGTCCGCGGGTGAACCCTGCCAAAGACGGCCTACGACCAAGGGCCCGTCGTTTTTTTTGAATGGCCCGGCTACGACGCGACCGCGACCGGACAGCTGGCTTTCGGCTCGGAGGCCGCTCGGCGCTCTGCTGCCGCCTGGAGGGCGCTGCGGCGTAGCGGATCAACCGCTGGCCGAGCCACGGCCCGGGAGCTGTTTGGGCTGTAAGGCCGCCAGTTGGGGCTGGCGTCAAGAAAGGCGTGGTGATGAGAGCCTGCCGGGCGCAACTGCTCGTGCAGCCTGCAGGGCCCGGATCCTGATCACACCTGGTGCCTCCCTGCAGCCCAAGCGGCGAAAGATCGCTTCAACGGCCTTGACGCAGCCTCGCCAACCTGAGCCAAGCGAATCTTCGCTGGTCTCTTCGCCGTCCCACTTCGTTTTCGCTGGGGCCGGGCCGCACCAGGCCGAGCAGTTTTCGGCCAATGGGGCCGCGTCAGCCCCTGGAAATGCCCACCGTCATCAGGATCAGTCAGGAAAGACCCATGGCCCCTGCAGCTGGCCGGCCCCGGGAACCCCGGCTTCCATCGAGCCGCAGGGCGGAACAGGCCTGGCCACCGCAGCGGTGACGATGCCGCGTGGGGGGCCAGCAGGCCACAAGAACCTTCTGTGGGCAGGCTGAGCGGTAAAAGCCGCTGTGGCGATCCCCATGGCCCGGGCCTCACCACCCGCATCAATGGTGCCATGCACGCAAGGCCACGTCCGAACCGAAACCTGAGCGGGCTGAGCCTCCGCCCACGGAAGACATCGCGGCCAGCAGGGGGGAACAAAATGCTTGACCGCCAGCTGAGCCAGCTGGCGGATCCAGGGTTCGAGCTGGGCGGAATCGAAGCTGGTCACGGCGACCCACCATCCAGCCATGCAGCCACGGAGGCCGCAAAGCCGATCGGGCAGCAGCACTTCGCAGCCGTGAACATCGAAAGGAGGAGCCCAGGGTGAGCTGCAGGCGCAGGCCACGTGGTTGGGATTCCACGGCAGCGGCGCAGCAGCTCGGAGAGCAACAGGCCACTGAGGAGGCCGATCACCACACGCCACCGGGCGAATCACCAAGGTCGATACCGAGTTGCTTTCCAGCCCGCCCCAGACCACCCCATGAGTAACCCAGCTCCAGCGCAGCAAGCGGCCGGAACGGCCGCCGAAATGTTCGAGACCAGGCCTATCGCCTTCAAGCACTTCTCCGAGGGGCGGCGCGGGCGCATCTGCTTGCACCAAGGGGTGACGCACCGTGGGGCGGTGCCCAGCACGATCGCGCTGAACAGCCCGCCGCCAACGGCCAGTTCAGCCCCGCCAGCCAGTGGGCCGCCAGCAAGGCCGCAGGGCAGGGCCAGCAGCAAGCGCAACCGCACGATCCGCAGACCGCAAGCCGGCCACCTGCTGGGGCAAGGTTGAGCTTGAGGCCGCCATCAAAGAGCCCAGGCTGACCATGCAGCCCCACCACGGGTTTTTTCCGAGCCGCTGCCCAGCTGAAAGGGGTTGACCAAGGCCAAGGCCGGAGCGGCCTATCACCGGCCGGCGGAGAAGCGCAGCACCACTCGCCGGCAGGCCCGTGAGCACGGCCGTCAGCTGGGCCAGAGCGCCAGCAAAAAAACAGTGACCTCCCTCCAGAGCAGTTCAAGCCCCGCCCCCCCCCTCGGGGGGAAAAAAGCCAATCGGTGATCGGAAGATTCAAGCGTGACGAGGGTGTCCTTGGGGGTCTTTCGTTCGATCTCAATGGTGCTTCAAACCAGAGCTGAAAGAAACCGAGGTAGGCAAGGGACTGCTGCTCACAAAATTGCCCTCAAGGAAGTGGCCAAGGCTGAGGCGCCGAAGAAAGGCAGCCCCCCAGTCCAGGCCGGTCCGCCTCAGCAGCCCCTGTTGCTGCTGGTGGGATGGCCACTCGCTTGGCCTTCCGAGCTTCTTAATGCCTTCGCCAAGGCGGTGAGGGGGGTCTGGCCACCAAAGGAGGGTCCCACCAGCGTCACCTATGGCTTCCCTCAAAGGCGTTTGCTGGACAACGTCAAGGGCCCACCCCCCAGGGGGTGGTGATCCGCCTTTGGACACCCGCCGAGGCCCACTTCCGCCACGAGGCCGACGCCAGCTACAAGGCCCACGCGATGTGGCCCCGGAGCACTTCTTTTCAGCGATCTGGGCCAACCCTGCAAGAGATCCTCTCTGGGGCCATTGGATCTGCCCCTGTGCATGGCCCGGTTGCGAGGCCCGACGACGTGCTCGCAACCTCCTGGCCCAACCGGGCGCGGAACGCCGGCCTGGGCGGGTGCGCATCTCTCGGGTGTCCGCGAACCTGGTTCCAGCTTCGTTCGATGACGCGCGCGAAACATTGCCGTGCTCTACATGGGTGGTGGCCCGTACGCCCAAGAGTTAGGGCCGCTGCTGATCCGGAGTGAGGGAGTGGTGGCCAAGGCTCGCGTGACGCCGGAGGAGGTGGTGGACCTCAAAGGCCCTCATCCGGCGATGCCAGCGACAACATCCCGGCGTCAAGGGGGGGGCCCCAAGACCGCCATCACCCTGCTGCAACGCCCAACTCAACCTCTGATGGCATCTACGCGGCCCTCCGATCAGCAGCAAGGTGCCCTCAAAAACAAAGCTCGAAAAACCGACCGTGAGAACGCCTATCGCTCGCGCTGCCTCAGCCCGAGATTTCCTGACGACATTCACCCTAGCGGCCGAACCGCGGCTGACGCTCGGCGCCGTGGATGGGGCCGCTTGGGCCTGCGCTCTAGAAATAGCTGGAGCTGTTCAGCCTGGCCCGGCGCTGGCGGCCTTTGAGAAGGCCTTTCTCGGCGATCACCAAGCTGAGGCTCGCCGGATTCCGGCACGCGGCCAGAACCCGTCGTCTGCAGCATCAACGTCCAGCAGCAACAGAGGAAACCGCAACACAGCCCCGCTATCCAAGTGCGCCAGCCTGCAGCCCAGATCATCCAGAGCCCCAGAGCAGGCTCGAAGCCTTTGCTGTTTGCGGCTGATGGCGGCCGCGATCCCCGCCGGCGATCGCCCTCGACACCGAAACAAACTTCCTTGAATCCCTTCCAGGCGGAGCTGGTGGAGTGGGCCCTCTGCTGGGGTGAGGCCCCCGCCGATCTGGCTACTCCGATCGCCCACCCAGTTCGGGAATCCACTGATCTCTGGAGCAGGCACCGGTGCCCACCCCGGCAGTTGCCCCTCGATGGGGTGCTCACGGCCCTGGCCCCTCTGGCTTGGAGAGTGCCCAGCACCCCAAACCCTGCAGATACGCAAGTAACGACCGGCTGATCCTGCTTGCGCCATGGCCTGAACCTGAGGGGGTTGGTGATGGACACCCTGTTGGCCGATTACCTGCGCGATGCCATGCCAAGCACGGGCGCCTGTGAGGTGCTGCCGAGGCGCAATTTTGGTTTCGCGCCCGAGGGCTTCAGCGCGCTGGTGGCGCAAGGCGACCCTTCGCAGGGGTTGCCCGATCGAAAGCCGCCGCCCGCTACTGCGCCATGGATGTTCACCTCACGCTGCGGCTGACGCCGCTGCATGCGTTCGGCCAGCTGCAGCAAGCTGGGGGAAGCCCCTGCCGCAGTTGCCTCGATCAGCTGGAGTTGCCGCTGGAGCCGGTGCTGGCCCGCATGGAGGCCAACCGGCAAATTCGCATCGACAAGCCCATCTGGCGACCCTGAGCGAAGACTGGCCCGGCGCTCTCGCCAGCCCTTCGAGGCCGGTGCCCGCAAGCCGCTGGTGTGGAGTTCAACCTGGCCTCACCCAAACAACTGGCGAGCTGCTGTTCGACCCCTGGGCTGGAGCGCAAAAAAAAATCGCGCAGACAAAAACGGGCTGGAAAGCAAACGACGCGCCAGTGCCTCGAAAAACTCGAGGCCGATCACCCGTGGTGCCGCTGGTGGCCTGGAGCACCGCAACCTTGAAGCACAGCTCAAAAGCACCTATGTGGATGCCGCTGGCCAGCCCTGGTGGAAGCCAGAAACCGGCCGCGTTCACACCGACTTCAACCCAGGCGGTGACTCGCCCCGGACGGCTCTCAGCAGCCTCCAACCTGCAGAACATCCCCATGCCGCACGCAGTTCAGCCAGCCGCATCCCGGCAAGGCCCTTCTGCCCCAGGAGGCTGGCAGCTGATCAGCGGCCGATTACTCCCAGATCGAGCTGCGCATCCCTCAACCCACCCTCTCAGAGCGAGAAGGTGCTGCTGGAGGCCTACGCCAACGCGACGACGTGCCATGCCCTCACCGCCCGCACTGCTTACTCGACAAACGAGGTACAGGCAGAGGAGCGCCCCCGCCTGGCAAAAACAATCAACTTTGCGTGATCTACGGCATGGGCGCCCCAGCGCTCGCGCGCGAAACAGGCTGAGCCAGGTGCAGGCCAAGGAGTTTCTCTCGAAATACAAAGAGCGCTACCCAGGGTTTCGGTTTTCTGGAGCTGCACGGAGCGGCTGGGCCCTCAGTCCCGCGGCTATGTGGAGACAATCCTGGGGCGTCGCCGCCCCTTCGGCCTTTGACCCCCGGTGGCACTCGGCCGCTGAAAGGCAAGCCACCAGAAGAGATCGAGCTGGAGGTGCCCGACCGCGCGGAATGGAAGCTCCAGCAACTGCGGGCGGCGCCAATGCACAGCCGATCCAGCTCAATCGGCCGAATCATCAAGCTGGCGATGGTGAAGCTCGATCAAAGGGCTGCGCGCCTCAAGGGCTGCCGCCCGAGCTGTTTGCTGCAGGTGCCACGACGAAACTGGGTGCTGGAGGCGGCCCCGACGCCCTCGACACGATTCTGGCCTACGGTGAAACGGGTGATGGAGACGCCCGTTCGCCTCCCGCGTTCCAACTGTGGTTGGACAACCGCTGGGGAGCGAACTGGATGGAGAACAAGTGATTTGAAGAATGATCGAAGCGGCAGTCAGAGCGACCCTGCAAAGTCAGAAATTTGATCCCTATTCCGGCCGACTGAGCACACCTGTCTTGACGCCCTCCTTTCTCCTGCCACGCTGAAACGCAGCCGCGTGCAACCCGCCGACCACGCAAGGCGGGAGTTGTTCCTGCCCCAGCCCAACCCTGAGCAGCAGTGAATGGCAACGGCCGCAGTATTTTTTGCATCTGCTCCCCCGAAGAGCTCAAGCACGGGGCATGAGCGAACAAAGCCCGCCTGCTGATCCAGGCCTACCCCGGTTTGGCTGGGTGCTTCAGCAACGGAATGGCTTGGAGCAACGTTCTGTCCCTGAGTGCGGCCCTGCAGCCCGCTGGTGCCATGGGCACGCTGGATCGGGTGAGCACACCGGTGCGCTGGGCAACCGCGCGAACTCTGGAGCCAGTGCGCCCATGTGATCGGTGTGGGCCAACCCGAAGCGTGGAGCGAGTTCAGCAGCCGCCGGAAGCAGGGCGGCCAGCGTCAGAAGCGTGCCGACACAGCCGTACTTTCGATCCTGGCTAGGGGGTGATTGCGGGGCTCATTTATTCGCAGTATTCGCCCGTACTCGGCACCAGGTTGCTGCAGAACAGCCCACAGCAGCTTGCTCATCCGACCGCCCAGAGCCGTTCCATCTGGTCCATCCAGCTCGGAAGAGGCGATCCGCGCTAGAGCGCTTCTCTGTGGGCCAGATGATCAGCGGATGGCGGTGGGACAATCTGAGTCCCCGATCAGCAGCTCCTCGATAGAGCTTCCTCGCCGGGTCCGTAGGCCCCGTGAACTGATCGAAGATGTCGCCGTCGGATGGGATTGCGTCCCGCGGAGTCCGGCAACCGGAAAAGATGCCGAACCATCTGGCGCCGCGAGGTTTTCAACGATGCGCAACGGTTCGCCCATGTCGGAGCAGGAAGACCTCACCGCCCTGGGCGAGGCCCGCGCGTGCACACAGCTGGCCGCCTCCGGAATGGTCATGAAAGTAGCGGGTGATCTCGGGGTGGGTCACGGTGAGCGGCCCGCCGCTGGCGATCTGCTTCCACGAAGACAAGGGCAACCACCGAACGGAAGACCGAGCACGTGCCAAGCGAAACCATCGAGAGAACCCGGACCCGCTCCGGTGGCGTGGATCCTGGCCGCGGCAAGCCTGAACCACAGTTCAACAGGCGCGCTGCCTGGCCCCCATCCACATTGGTGGGGCGCACGGCTTTTGTTTCCGGTGGAAATCAGGATGAAGCGTTTCGAGATCGCAGCCATGGCGGCCCTCCAGGACCGAGCGGGGTGCCCAGGAGGGTTTTGCATGCAGCCCCGCAAACAGATGTTGCCCTCCACCCAAGAGGCACTTGTTTGTAGGCCCGCTGCCGTGGAACAGCGCATCAAACGTGTGCTCCAGCAGGAGTGTTGGAGGCGCGTTGATCCCGCACAATCGCCCAGCAGAGGAATCAGCAACAGGATGGCTGTGCAGGCCTGCGGTTCCGTGCCAGCGATTCCGAGTAACTCCTGCTCGATGGCGTAGAGGCCGGCTTCGCTCTTTTCCAGCAAACACCACCGGCGGGCTGCTTGGCGCAGGATCTGGCGGCAGAGTTCCGAACCGATCGAGCCGCCGGCAACCGGTGACCAAAACCGAGCGCCCGCAGACCGGAAGCCGCAGCCAGATCAGGGTCAGCGGCTGGGGTAGCGGCCGAGCAGCTCCTCGATCGCCCACGGGGCGGAGATCGGTCACGGCCTGTTCGCACGTGGCGATCCGGGACAGGGAGGGCATCAAAGACACGGTCAAGCCCCAATCCCACGGAGCTCAGCGCCAATTCGCCGTTCGCCTGACCAATGGGCCTGAGGGGAATGGCCAGCAGTAACCTGGGAAGGATCGTAGCGATCAAATCAGCGCCGCCAATCAACGGCTGGAATGGACCGGCAGCTGCTGCACGCTGCCGCCGCTGAGCCCGTGGGGTCCATCATCCACCGCCGCCCGGAGCTCGAAGCGCGGGTGTGGCGCAACTCAGAAGCAGCCAATGAGGCGGGCCTGCCCACGCCGACACCAGGTGGGAATTTTGGGCTCGCTGGAAACGAGAGGCCAAACGCCACAAGCCGCTGGGCCGGTCGCCGCGGACTCGGGCGCAAGCCAGTAACGCAAGATCACTCAACACAATTCCGGCTGGCGATCAGGGCACCTGAACAGAACAGCCAGACCAACCCAGAAGGCAACGGAAGGGCGGATCCGTCATGGCCAACCAGGGTGCTCACCGCGAAGCACCAGCAAGACGATCAAGGCGTGCGAAAGGCCAGCAGGGCAAGAGCGCAATGACTACCCGGTAACGCGTCAAGAATCCCCGATACAGCCACCTGATTCCCCAGCACGGCGATGCCGATGGCCACCGCCAAGGGCAACAGGAAACGATTGCTGCCGGCAACATCGGCGAGAAAACGGTTTGATTCAGCCCACGGCGAAGGCAGCCAGAAGCTGAAACATACGAACAGGGCGAAATCAAGGGCGATCAGCCATCAGGCGCCGGCCTCAGCACCTCGGGAAAGGGCAGCGCAATCCAGCAGGCGCAGAACAAGCCGATCAGGCCGATCAATCGGGCAGGCTTCCCACAGGCAATGTGGCGCGGTAGGCCGCAGGCCGGCCAGCCAGGTCCCAATCTCCTGTGGGCTGGGCCGTTGGGGGGCCTTCCAGGCTCTGCCAGGCCGCGTCGGTGGCCTGCTCGCTCAACCAGGATCGTTCCATCCTATTCCGAAGCACGAACGCAAGCGCCCTTGCTGCCCGGTCCGATCGAGGGCGGGCCGATCGCCTCGACAGGTCATTTTCGAAGCCGGTGCCGCTGCTGCCAAGGTGAGCAGAAGAACGCAGCCGAATCGGTTGCCCCCCCGCCCAGCGCCGGCGGGCTGGTAAGTTTGCTTTGCCCTGCCACCAGGGTGAGTGCTGGGCGGGGGAATCGCCAGATCGTCAGCCGCCGGCCCCTCGCTGGTAGAGAGGCCTGACGCTCCGAGTTGATCCGGCAAGGCTGCCACGGCCGGCCCCGGGCGAGCGGTAACCAGGTTTCTCCAGTTGCGAGCAGCGGTGGCCCAACGGCCAGGGCGGAAAGGAGCCACACGGGCCCATCCATGGCTTTTGTGCCCTGCATCAAGGGCGGGTGTGGCGCAATTCCAGCTCCAGCAACCAGCACCCCACAGCAAGGCAGGTCAGGGCCATGGCCCGCCAAGCGACGAAGAGATTCGCGCCCAGCCCCCCATGCCCAGAAGCTGAAGCTGCGCACCTGGCCAGGCCTTCGAGGCCGGGGCTGAAAATCGGTGTAGGCCAGCAAGACGATACGCAGCGTATGTGACAACGAACGCCAATCACAACAAGCGAGCAGGCCCAGCACGATTTCCCGGCTGCCAAGAGAACGCCATCGCGAGGGGAAAGGGCGGAAGACGGGCAGGAGGTGCAGCAGAATCACCAGAACCAATGCGCCCCAGGACAGAGCGCCATGTGTTCAACGCCCGTGCAGCTTGGCATCCACCACCAGAACTTTGTCATTCAAGGGATGTTTCTGCCCTCGGAGAAGGCAGGACGACCCAGCACCCAGAGCAAGCAGCGAGGAGATCCAGGCGGTGAGCGAGGCAGAGCATCGGTGGCGGAAGCGATTGATCAACACCTGGCCCGGCAGCAAAAGCGCCAATCAGGCCCCAGGCTGGCCAGACAGTGGAGCGCCAGGCCAGGCCGCTGACAGGCCCAGCCCCCAGCAGGGAAGCAGGGGCGCAGATGCAGCAAGGGGTCCGTAGAGGCGAGCCACGCGGCCTGAGCACCAGCAGGCTTCCAGACAGCAACAGCAGGCAAGGCACCACCCTGTAGCCCGAACCAACTGCTGCAGGGGAGGGGTTTGGAAACCCTGCCTCTTTGCTTCGCGCTCCCAACAGCAGCCAAGCTCCGCCCGCCAGCAGGAAGAGGCTGGCCATGATGGGCGAAATCAAGCCAAGCCCGAGCGGACCAGCGGGGTGGAGCTGGCTGCCGCAAAGGAGCAGAGCCAGGGTGAGCCGAGCCCAGCCTTCCCGCCGAGGCCCGGATCATGCGGCAGTGTTCTCGCCCGAATCTGATTCGGGCTCCAGGCTCGTTCGTCCTTCCAAAGCCTGCCTGAGCCGGCGGGGCCTCAAGCACCCGCTCCCACGGTGGTCTGCAACGACCGCGGCCAAGAATGAACGCCGCAGCGAGGTAATATCAAGGATAGAACAGTGCTGTAGCCAAAAGCCTCACCATCTGGCAGGGCACCAAGCTGACCGGAGGCCTTGGCGCGCCGCCACTGCTCTGGCGGCGCAGGTTTGGCCTCGCCCTGGTGAGCAGCCGTTCCACTTGCTGTCGCAGCTTCCGGCAGCGTGCTGTTCTGATCCAGGGGGGTTCCCTCCCTGTTTGCAGGGCTGCAGGAATCTGTGGGGCTGGCCGCCACCACCCGCCGCAGCCGCTCCAACGCGGTTTCCCCCCATCCAAGCTGCCTGCGGAAACTCGCTTCAGGCTCTCCTGGGAGGTGCGCACGCTGACCCTCAAATGAAAGCCGACCGTTAGTGGAGATCTGTTGGCCACCCGACCACCTGCCACGGCCGTGAGCAAAGTAAAGCAGGGCGCCGGCGCAGCAAGAGGCCGCAGCAAACGCCGCCACCAGCAATTCCAGAGGGCCGGCAGGAGCGTTCGCCGCTGAAACCAAAGAACAGAAACAAACAAAGCGCACCGCTGGCCAGGGTGGAGCGCTCCAGCACGCTCAGCCCATCACCGCCAACAGTCGCTGGGAATCACCGAACGGGGGCGGCCAGCACGGTTGTCAGCAACACTGGACAGGAAACACCAAACAACAAGGTGTAGGAGCAGAGGCCGTCCGAGGCTTGCGGCTTTCGACGGCCTGAAGTCGTCCCTGCAACTCATTTGTCCCCAATGGAGGGTGGACTGAACCTCAAACCCTGCCGCGACGTTAACGAGCGCATTGCCTGCGAATGGAAGCGCGTGCGTGCGTGGCCGTGGAAAGACTTCAGCGGCCATGGCCTGTCCCTTGATATTTCCCATACACTCAGCTCAAAGGGCCTCCAGAAATGGCTTCCAGCACACAAGGACACCCAGCGCCCAACCGCCATAAATGCGCTGCTGCCGGCGGCCCACGCCCCGAGAAGAAAAGTGGCGGCATTGGCCTTAATGGGATTGTTCGGAGCGCCGGCGTCGTCCGCCCATTTTTCTGACATGCAACCGCGTGGCCGTCAACGCTGGTCGCGGTCCTGGCGCGCGGTCTATGTGCGCATCAACAATCCGGTGTTTTTCTGGGCGGCTTCAGCCATGCTGTCTCGATCCGATTCAATGATGAGCGGCGGGGGCCGGCGGGGAAGCCGGTGCCGGGTACCGCCTGGGTGGCTGCTCATGCGGCTCTGCGGTCGGCCGCGCAGAACACGTACCCACGGACGACGTACGCTCACAACTGCGTGATAACACTGGTCGTCGCGTGGAGAGTCAGCCCGAGAATGGTTATCTAGAGCCAGTGTCCGGAAGCATATATGCTTCTGGGAAACTGCAGAGCCGTTATCCGATCAGGCGATCCCCAGGTGACGTGAGCCTGGTGGCCGCCGATCCCAACCAGCCAATCCCAATCCTGGCGTGCGGTGTGCTCTCCGTGCAAGCCAGAGGTGGCAGCCTGAGATAGTGAAGGAGACTCTGCTGCTCGACAGAGCAGGCCTACCTGAACTTGGGCCCTGCAGCAGCGCCGGGAGAAAGCTCAATCGAAGGGGATCAAATTCCTTGATAAACAGGCTCTGATCTGCCAAGGCGCGCAAGCAACTGAGCTCCAGGGCGAACTCGAGCGCTTCCGAACCAGCCAACAATCGTGGTTGGCGCCTGAGGCGGAAGCGGGCTTCGGTACGCGGCCAGGCCGAAACGGCGCGCCAGTCTGTTGGAGAACCAGCTGGCTGAGCGTCCCGTCTGCAGCAGGTGCGCGCCGATGTGCCGCCGGGCGGCTGACAGCCCGCACCTTCACAGCACCGCTGGAATGATGGAGGTGCAGCGGATCAGCCCGATCGGGCAGAAGCGTAGACCCTTGATGTGCCCAACCAACCTCTGCTCAGCGAACTCAACCGGCTAGACGCCGAGATCGCTCACGGCCGCGCTCGATCCTACACCCCATATTCGCCTTTCCTAGGTCAACTTGATCAGCGCTCGCGAGAAGCTGCAGCCAAGCGCTGCAGCGCAAGGAACTTTGAAGCGTGGATGCCACCCTGCAGCAGCTGGACGGGTCGATCGCGGCACTGCGCTCCCAGATGGGCACCGACGCCCGTTTCCGCAGCCAAACCAGCGCTGCGCGCGAATACGAAGCCCTTCCAGTCCAAATTGGCCATCGCCCAGGGAACCTGGCGAGTTACTAAAGCACCGCGCGATCAAATCCAGTTGGAGATCGCCCAGAGCACGTGCCCTGGAAGGTGAATCGGCCCCACGGCGGTGAATCCAAAACCGTGGCATCCGCTGCTGGTCCAAGGGCCGCTGGTCAAGGGCTTGGCTATTGGCGTGGCTCGCCGTAGCTGGAGCGGCCCTGATTCGTGATCGCCCTCGATCATGTGTTCCCAGCTCGGGCCGGTGAAGTGCCGTGACGAACTCAAGGGCCCGCTACTGGGTCACTATTCCTACATTTTTCGTTTCGAAGGGTGCCGGCGCGGACAAAGCGCTTCTGTTCAAAGAGACCTTGAACGCCCAGCAAGACCGGCATGGCCGCTCCAGCGTTTTCACCTATCAAGAAGCCTCGTAACTCTACACACGCTGCGCTTCTGAACAGCGACCGAACAGTGAAATCGGTGGCCGTGAGCATTTCGGTGCCCTCGAGGGCAAGAGTTTGCTGATTGTGCTGCTGGCCAAAACCCTGAGTGAACTGGCAAGCGGGTGCTGCTGATTGATTGCCGACCTTACTCCAACCCCAGGTGCATCCAGGCTCGGACTGAAACAACTTGAGCGGCCTTTCCAACCTGGCTCACGGACAGGGCACCTGACTGCGCTCCATGCTGCAGACGTGCCAGAACATGCCAGTTGCAGGTGATTCACCTGCCGCCGGCGCGTGCCGGATCCACCCGCGGCTGTTGATCTCTGAGCGAAATGGGCCATCCTGGTCAGGAGATTGCCGACACCGAACGCTTCGACCTGATTCTGTACGACACCCCACCAGCCCTGGGATGGCCGATGCCTCCCTGCTGGCACGAAAACCCGACGGCATCGCTCTTGTGGTGGGCCTGAACAAGGTGGACCGCCCGCTCCCGGCTCAGGCGGTGGAGCGCATCAAAGTCCGCCGTGGCCCCCGCTTCTGGGCGTGTGACGCAATTCGCGATCGCCACGGGAAAGATCGCAACACAAATTTACGGCTTACTCATGGCATGGCTTATGGGTTACAGTGAGGACTCAGGACTTGATCAAGCACCGGCTTACAATTACTTTCCGATATCCATTCTGAGCCAAGCCCCTCAACCCAGGGGGCTGGCTTTCCTTGGCCCAATCGCCAAAATCTCAAGCGCTGGAAACAGGGGCTTGACACCTTGGCTCAAATAAGCCAATCTGCACCGTGCACTTCCGCGACGCCAGCTGATGAAGTCAAAACGCTCAAAGTCCTGTAATAATCAATTTCCATAGATCAGTCATACCCCCCCCCCCCCCTCGCCACGCTTCTTCTCTGCCCTTACTCTTGGGCAGCTGTGGTTGGCTTCGGGCTTGTGGCGCCATAATCGGCTAATGCGCTTAACGCTGTTGCGCCTGCCAAGAGTTGTTCAATTTCCAATCGATGTGTCCTGGCAAGCATCGATACATCCGAATATAAACTTTACAACTTGGGGATATCGACTCGCTTTTCTTGACCCCGTGTCGGCAAATAATAGTCAACGTCAGGAGGTATTGCTGTTGCTGTAGGTCAGTGGAGTACAAGCTGCTTTTGCCTTCCCTCCATTGGCTGGACTTTGCCCAGACTAATGCTGAAATCCACAGGCTTTCCGCTAATTCTATTTCGGCCTTGCAAGGAACGTGACGATTTTCACCTGCACAGTTGTGGCATCAACGCAGGGGTTCTCAGATTACAAATAAATGAGTACCACTCTTCTAATGCTTGTTAATTGATGTTTCAGGTGATGGAGTAGCCAATAGTCTGGCATGACGAAATGCAAGACTGGAAAAACTGTAGCTGCTAGGAATGCTGCTGAAGCTGCTGGCATTCGGGTTCAATGGCTTTGCCGATGAGGGAGGTAATGCTCTTTCTTACATATTTTCAAGAAATGTCATTTACAGCAGATGGGTTTTCAGTTCAGGCATAACTCTTTTGCTGATTCGATGATGCTGTTCGCGACAAGAATCGTGACAGAAGTTGTTCCCTCTCCATTCTCTGCTGTTGCAAAGTTGCCACATTTTTAAAGCATGTCTTGCTAAGCTCAGAGACGATAACACTCAACTAGCAGCAAAAAGCTCTTCAAAATGTCCTGACCGTTTAAAAGCCGGATATAAGTTTTAAATTTCTCTATCTTCCGTTGGTAGACTTTTTCCGGAATGGTTAAAGTCAATTTGACCCTTTAATGCAACGGGCGGCGATCATTTTTCCTGTTCCAATTGGGTTGATTATTAAAATGGTTTCACAGATTTGGATTCCTTTTTTGTGGACAGAATGACAGCTTCTAGTGGTTTTTTTGATGTTAAGAGCTAAAAAGAAGTGAAAGCTGCTGAATCAGGCGGTTTCCTGTTTTAAGTAAGCTGGTTGTGTGAAGGCTTTATAGACGCGAAAAGTCACAAGCAGAATGTGGCGCCAAGGAGAACTGATAGAATGACAATTTTCAGTGTGATCAAAAATCGAAAAAGTACCAGAGTCCTTGTCAGGTGAATTGATGGAAAAAAACAACCAGTACCTTCTTGATCCCTTTGGCTCTGACGGTTCGTTTCTGCCTTCTGTCCCTAGGTGTTGGCAGCATTTTTCAAAAGAACTGCAGTCCCGTGCGCTTAACAGCCATCGACCCTCAGCACCAGGAGTAATCCAAGACCACACAGGAAACCCAGCAGGGCTCCCACGAGGGCTCGAGCCACGCCTGTCCGGTTGATCGCGGCTGGGGCAAAGAATCAGCAGGGGAACACAACGTGACCAGGGGCAACGGCCAGCAGCACCGGCTGAACCAGGCGCCGACGAACACCGCCGTGATCGGGAGGCGGCTGCCACGTTGAAGGTGCTGGGGCGGACCCAGGGCAGATCAGCGCTCAAACCGCACAACCGCTTCAAAAGGCTTTTCCGTGCCAAGCAGCAAGCGGTGCGAGCCGCAACGGGCCGCGCGGCGATTACCGCCTGGATCCGCTCCAAGGGAAACACCTGCACCCTCATCCTGGAACAGACACGTGCGTGCGCCCATCAAGCGCCCATCCTTCTAGCTGATCTGGGCAGGCAAGTGTCTCTAGTCCGATAGCGAAGCCCCCCAGCAGCTCCAAGGAATGTCTTACTGAGCAATGGGAGAATTCGCAAATGCGCATCACCAGCAAGGCCAGGTCCACGATCCCCCAGGCCATTCGTGAGCAGGCGGCTTGCAATCCAGCTGTGGGTGCAAGTTCGGCTGTGCGATCGGGTGTGCTCGAGAAGGTGGAAGACGAGGGGCCTCAGCAGCGCCAGGAGGCGATGGGTGGATTCCTATGTGCTGCTGGATGTGATTCACCGGCCCCGCTGCCTTAACCCGCTGAGACCCGTAGCGAATCAATGCGCTGATTCGATGGCGATGGGCTTTTGCCCTAATGAAAAGATCTGAGGTGGTGGATAAGGCGCTGCCGCTTCATTCTTTACAACTACTTCGGCCGATTCCCCGAGAAGGCTGCCTTTCTGGCGGCCCGCGCCCTCATGCCGCTTTACCGCTCAGAGGTGGCACACCCAAATGATCCTGTCGGATGTCCTGATCGGTGCCCATGCGGGTTGATCGAGGCGCTGGAGCTGCTGACGCGTGATGCCCAGGGCTATCGCAGGTCTTTCTGTGCCTGCAGCTCATCCAGTCTGATCTCCAGCCAAGCACAGGGCGAATCAACGCAGTGCGTCCACACCTCTAAGCGGATGCCAATTCGAAGACAATGATCGCCACCTGCTTGCATCGCCCGGTCGACTGGCCTGAACTATCCCCTGACATGCCGTGAAGCCCTACGAGACGCCTAACAATTGTTGATACAGAAAAACTTGCAGATGTGCATTCATGGGTGGCCGGTCCAGCCTAAGACTGCCCAGAGGATCTTGGTGCAAAAGCTCAGCAGGAGCCAGCCTCTCAAGCCGGTCCAGCCCGCTCCAGCTTGATCCGAGAGCCCTGAAAGCTCTCCTCTCTCCCCCCCAGTAAGGGAGCGAAGAGCGCATGGAAGCGGCCATGGGAGGCCGCCGCCAGGGTGTGGCCTCCGACCCATCGGCCTGCGCCGAAGCCCTCGCGCCGCAGCCGACTTCCCTGCCGGCCGAGAACGAGCCCCTGAGCGGGCGAGACAGATTCCCGTAATAGTGGCGATGCGATACACAGAACGATCTCTGGTGCGATGATTCGCCCGCGCGAGATCTGGTGGCGCCCTCCACCCGAATTGCAGGGCCGCAGAAGTAGGGAAAGTCCGTCCGGTGGTGGTGATCCAGGCGGATTCCGCTTTCGGAGGCGGGCTCGCCAACCAGTTGCTTGTTGTGCCCCTCACAACCCAGCAGCGCCGCGTGCCGAAGCCCTGGCGGGTGAGCGTGGCCGCCGTGATCGGCTCCTGCGCACAGTTATCCATGGCCGAACAAGCCCCGCGCCCTCGATCGCACACGAATCGGTGAAGGCCCGCCTCACCATCCCTCACCAGAGCGAGATGCCACCCTCGAGCAGGACTTAGGAAGCGTGATGGGGATGGGTCTGATCGATTCAGCCTCCCCGCTCCCGGCCTTGCCTGAACTGCGCGTGGAAATCGGCAACAACCCGGCGAACACTGCCCCTGAACAGCCGCGCCGGCTCCAGTAGGGCGCAGAAAAGGGATTCCAGCCGGACATAACCTTCACCTCATCAAGGACAGGCCTTTTTCGCTCTTAAACAGCTAGCTTGATTCATTCAGCCAGGAAAAAGGCCATGCTATCGGAAAGTCTGGACGCCTGCAGGACGCCAAGAACTGCTTCAGTGCATGGGAACGCCGCCATGGCCGGTCGCCCCAACTGGTCACACGGCGTGGCAACCCGCCAGTGTGTTAGGAGTTGGAGGAGTACGAACGCCCTGCGACACGGCTGGAGCGCTCAAACCAGCCCAGCATGGTGGAGCTGCTCTGAGCTGCTCAGGACGACGGCAGCATGCGAGCGCGCTGAACTGCGAGCGCTCCGGCACTGGGGAAGTAAGTGTTCACTGGATACGGTTTTGTCATCTCAGAACTGCGCAGGCCGTGGGCGGGATCCAGGCCGTGGTGCCCTGGCTCAGTGAGCAGAATTCCGATGATGCTCTATCTTAAGTGTATCAGTTCTTGAGGAGATCGAGCGGGGCATCGTGATTAAGAGAAGGTTGATGCCGTATTCGCTCAGGGCGTCTGAGGGCTGGCTGGAGGATTGCTGTTGTTGATGGCCAGCGAATCCTTCTGTCGATGGTGCAATCGCCAGACGGCTGGGCCACTTCAGCGGAAGATCGCCATGAGGCGCTGACCCTGATGATCGCAGCCAACGGCACTGGAGCACGGATTGCAGGTGGTGACACGCAACGTTCGCCATTTCATCCCACAGGGGTGCAGGTGCTGAAGTCCCTTCAGCCCAGAATCCCCGCCAACCGTTCCACCGCTGCCCGCCCAGGTGAATACGCATGCCCTGCGTGCAAGGGCCTCTTCTCGGACCAGGTCCGATGTCCTGGGCATCAGGCGCATCCTGAGACTGCCTGAGGACTTGGGCAAAAGCTCACCAGGAAGCCAGCCTCGCGGGCCATCTCCATCACCGATCCGCCTGCTGAACCGCGTGAAACACGGCACCGCCAAGGCGGCGATCGAGCGCCACACCCCAGGCCAGCACCACGGCCGCCGCAAGCCAGACCCAGCCACCCGCCACCCGCCAGCAGCGCCCGCAACCGATCAGCGCGGTTGCCACAGGTAAGACCAGGCACACCCGACGGTGCGACAGCGGCCTGCTCAGGCCGCTGGTAAGAGTGCAGCCGATGGGCCTGGAACACCGGGCTGGCCGGGCCATCAGCCGCCCAAGTACGCAGATCAGGGCATTCGCCAGCAACGGCACGGCCACCAAGCGAGCAACGCAGGCCATCGGCCAAACGCCGGGAGCCTGCCAGCACCACCCGGCGAACACCGCACCAAAGGAAGGTGCTGCCAATCGCCCATGAACAGCCGCGCCGTGGCTCAGTTCCAAGATTCAGAAAGCCCCAGCAGGGCCCCACTAGGGGCCAGCCCGCCGGACGCTTCCGGAGCTGATCGCGGGCTACGGCGAACACCACGGCCGAAAAGCAACCGGCCAGCAAGCCCATCGAGGCCATCCATGAAATTGAAGAAGTTGTCACTGCCGTGATCGCCAACTAAGGCAACGGCCGCAGCAGTGGCGCAATCGTGACGCCCGAACGGCCAACACTAAAGGCGATGAGGTGGCCAGCTGAACTCCGACGCAAGGGCCGCCCGGCCAGTATTCAGCGATCACCAGGAGCCCCACCTAGCGTCCAGGGGCGCGCCAGAGCAGCGGGACCAACGGAAAGCCCCAGAGGCCAGCTTCACCAACACGAAGCCCACCCCACCGCACGCGGCGTGGGCAGGCGGTGGGCCGCTGCGGCATGGCTGATCGAGCAGGCCCGGCGCAGCAAGGGGCAGCAGCACCAGCAGCAGCAGCCAGCAGCTCAGTGCCCGCCAGTCGGCAGACGCTTGATCCCAGGCCGAGGCGAGGGGAGTGCTCATGGCGGCGGCTGCACCTGGTAAACGGCTGGGGCGAAACGCCCGAGCCAGATCAGCAAACACAAGTAAACCCGGCCAGATACGCGCGTCAGCGCAACACCGCCTCGAAGTTTTTCGGCGACACCCAGCGCAGCGGTGACGCCAGCCTACTGAAAAAAAGAGGTGGGCAGGTGAGCAGCCGGCAGCGGGCCGCGCGCGGATCGCCCGCCTGGATCCGCGCCAGGCAGGGCGTGATAGCTGAGGGTTTTCGTCTCCACCAGCGGCAGCACGGCTGATTCACCTCAGGGGCGAATTTTCTTCGCGTGCTGCCATCTCACGCCCCTGTTGATAGAGCCACCGCAGCCCAAGATCGGCGGCGGAGCACGCTGGTCGCAGGCCGCGTCTGGCTGGAAGGGGAAAGCAGCGGCAAGCCGGCGCACAAGCTTCGCAGCGCTTCCACATTGCGGTCGGCGTGAATGGGCGCTGCGGCCGTGGATCAGGGTGGGCGCCAGGATCCGGCGGGAAACGCCCACTGCTCGCAGGTCTCCAGAAGCAAGGGTCTGGGGTGAGCCAGACGCGCCGCCAGCTCTCGATCGAAGCGGTTGGCGGCGAAGCGCTTGGTGATCACGCTGCGACGAACGAGCAAGCCACCACTCCCCTCAGCTCTGCGAGTGCTTCAAGCTTGTGCGGGCCAAATCGCAGCCAGGGAGGGCGCAACAGCACCAGATGGGGGCGAAGCCGATTCCAGATCTGGGCCCCCGGGGGCAGGGCAACGCGCGGCCGCCCCTCAAAGCCCTTGCCCCGGAGAGATCGCTGAGATCGCAGTGGTGCAGCAGCAGCCCGGCACACCTGGTGGGCGTGGTCGCCCAAGCCCAACCCAAGGAGGTGCCCGCTGCAGCAGCTTGATCAAATGCCTCAGCGCAGAGGCTGTGGCACGAAGATCACCAGGGTTGGCGCACCGCTCCCACACCTGC
>Ga0163217_1115533_pt1 | contig 19077 bp, 4 predicted proteins | sample SynspAceP_FD_185933 | JGI IMG/M metagenome (GOLD analysis project Ga0163217, IMG submission 185933) | Saline lake microbial communities from Ace Lake in Antarctica - Synechococcus sp. Ace-P (PacBio error correction) | ecosystem: Environmental > Aquatic > Non-marine Saline and Alkaline > Saline ...
CACACACAACAAAAAAAGAAAGGAAAAAGGAAAGAAAAATAAGTTAAAAATTCAAAACAAAAAAAAAAATATGGCAAAAAATTTGCTCCTGGCAATTTGGAAACCTCAAGTTTAATTGGGGATCACGATCTACCCTTGCAAGTAAGGCCCCCCCAGCCAACGACAAATTTACCAAATCCGAAATTAAAGTTAATAAACAAATAACCTCCCAATCCATTTTTGTTCCCAGCAAAAATTCGTCCCCCTAGGTGAATAATTTAACTCACTGCACTCCAGTTGGCCCGACAGGGCTTTAAAAAACCATCAATTAACCAACGGTCAAAATGGTAAAAAAGTAAAGTCTTGCGACAACCAGTAAGGGGGCCGACTTTTCCCCAATGCCGACGCCGCGTATTGAGCGGCAAACAACCAATGACTAAAAAATCCCTAGAGCCATAATAATCAGACGCTAAAAAGGCACCATTTGAATGCCGTAAGACGGGGTGGGATCAATTTTTCTTCGCTTAACGGTTTTGAAATCGCAAGCGCCGCAATAAAGGTGACAACATAATAATGAGGCAGAGTTTTTGGGGACAGTTTGGAACCAATAGTCGTATTTCAAATGAGCCAATAACAGCGATTGTATAAGTCCCCCTTTGGGCAAGAGGTTCAGTGAAAGAAGCCCATGCTTGTTCAAAAACCGGCCCAGAAACAGGCAGAAAGCAAACAACAGACTAAAAACAAGGCAAACTTTAAAACTTCTTTTTTTCATTACCGCTTAGGTTTTGCCGAAGAAAAATATGGCCCGGCAAAGTAACAAAATTAAAAATAGCGGTGATAAGCACGGCCGCATATTCCAGCAATGGCAACCGGATCAATCACCACGCCTTGCCAGTCATATGGCGCCAACCAATAAGGTTAAACCCACCAAAACGCGTGATTTATTGACCAACTATTGATCATTCGGGGGCTGCTAACTACTCTGTTGGTTCAGCAAGCGCGCCCCTTTAAGTTTTGTAAGAATGGGTTTTTCCCCCTATATTGGAATTAAAGCCTGCAGCATACCCAACGGCGGGCCAAGACAAAAAAGCCCATATGCCACAACCCCTCTTCTTTTAAAGGACCAATAGATAAATAAGCAAGAAAGAAACCAATATTGAATACCCATATAAATAACAAGGTGTAACGGCATCTCGAAACGTTTTGGTCGTCTTTTACTGTAAAGCTGTCCAAACCATGGCGCCATATTGGGTTTGAGTAAACCGGTGCCCTAATACCACAAGACTAAACCAATAAAACAAAGGGTATCATTTGAGCGGGATAAGCCAGTAACCACGTGACCAGCAAAAATGATGAATTCCACCGTACCCAAACTGTTTTTTTGGCACCCTAGCAATCCTATCTGCTATGACAAACCGCCTGGAAGGCCCCATCAGATAAACGGCGCCGATAAAGGCCGTAGATAGCTGATGCGGAAAACGACGGTGGCCTAAACAATCCACCTTTCTTGAATACTGGCGGTCATAAACAATATTAATAAACCCCGCAATCCCGTAATAATAAAGCGTTCCACCACATTTTGTAAAAAATAATGTTGATGACCTTTGGGATGGCGCCAAGAAGCTAGGCATTCAACCGCGTTGTGTTTGTTTGTTTTCTGTTGTCATTAAAATTGGCCCTTTAATTTTATAATTAACTTGTTTTTAAATAAAGGTACTGTCCATTTTGCAGAGAAATAAAAATACAAAAATTGACTGCTTTCGGCATTTTTTTCCCATTAACGCAATTTGAAGCATAGTTTTCTTGATGGAAATTCTATTTCAGAATAAATGTTGGGGTAGATATTTTCTGTAAAGGGCCCAACGGAGACTCATGAAATGGTTGCAAACCATTGAAATAAATTGTTTTTAAAATTATCAAAGGTATTTTTTTGTTACCAACTGACCTTTCGCTGCTCATTTTAGCGTTTCCGTTGTGCTTAATAAGTCGTTATCAATTGCTGAAACTGCTTTTAGGAATCAGTCCTAGTTTTAATAATTATTTTTCAACGCCTCTCAGGGAAGCGCATGTTGCCGACATTGTCAAGTTAGTAGTTTTTTTCTCACCTTCTCTTTTATATTTTTTAGCCTTTTGGGGCTCGAAGCACAAAGGCAACAACAAATTGAGCAATTTTAAAAAAGTTTTGCCAAAACCCGCACACCAAGAGCAACTTGCGGCGGTCAAATGGGGATAGTATTTATCTTCGCTGGAAAGTTTTTTTGTCCTATTTGCCAATCTTCCTCCAAAAAGTGGCCAGCAAAAACCCCTGACAACTATTCTTGGCAATCAAGAATTTTTGACCAATATGGAAATCCGTTGGTTGAAAAAAAATGAAGTGACAACAGTTTTGGTAGGTCAAGATGCAGAATAAAAAAATTTTAAGGAAATTTAACGGCTCTGAGCTTTTTAGCCGTGCTGCGGGTTCTTTGGAACCCACAATCAGGTGTTCCTGGTTCCCAAGTAATTATTTGATTGCGCCTGGTGACCAAATTTAGTGTGCAACTATTTGGTAAGAAGATGAAAGAAAATATATGTTGGATAGTTGGTCGGGATGGCAATGTTATTGTCCCTCGTCTTAGGGCCCATCACCAGTAGCAACTAAGAAGCTTTGCTGAAGTTAAAAAGTTTAATTTGTCTGAAACAGATTAAAAAGCAAAATCAATTGGCGTTGAGGTCAGCGTAAACAATGGGCCGTGGTTAAGTAAACGATCAGAATTTTCGTGTGGGCGAGGCGCCTAAATCCTGGTGCCTATAACGTAAGCTCCTCTGTCTACGAATCACACATGCTTAGTGGTCCAGTGGCGGCCGTGAGTGAAAAATCGCGTCCTTTACGTAATATACAACTCAACGCCCGCGGGTAAAACCTGGTGACCCACGCTTGGGAATATTTATGATTTGTTAAATCAAGGGCGACAACGACTAACGATATTTTGTTGCGTTTCAGGCGACGTGATTTTTATTCCCACCCATAAAAAACGCAGTGTCCTCCGTAGATGGAGCAGTGAGACGCCCGCTATTATTGAGGTTTTTTTGGAAAAATGAAACATAACCCTTAGCTGACGTAAATTAACTTAGCTGGGGGGAAATTACCTCAAGGGTTATGCAATCTACCATTAGTATTTTTCAGCGGTTTTTTGGGTCAATGGTTCTTCGGGTGCAAATCACATCCGCATTGGATTCTCTAGAGACCAAGAATTATCGACGGCGATACTATTTTGATACCTGAGGTAATCAATCTTTTTTATCTGGCTCTATCACCTTAATTGGTGCCGTAGCCCGTTCCCGGTGACTATCAGTGGAAAGTAATCTGCGCATTAGAGATTATCATCGGTGATTGTTGCAAAAAGACTTATTGGAATTTGCTGATTTTCTTATGTTCTGGTACTCAGAGAAATAAATCGCAACAGAGACATAGAAATTTCCTCCAAACCAGTTTATTTGAATACAGAATTAGTGGGGCGATTGAATAATCTTGTTTTGCCAAACCTAATGGAACAAAATTGGTGGTATTTTCTAAAATGAAAACGAAATGTTGGTCAGACACCACGCTGTCTGATATGGCATTTAAGTAAAAAGTTTTTAACAAAAAAGAGAAAAGAGCCTTTGGCAAAGAAAGAATAGAAAAAAAAAAAATTGTTTTGGAAAAGCATAGGATTAATGACGATAACTAGAATTCCGCTTTTAGCTGAAAGCGAAACCTATGCCTTGCAAAATCAGCCTATTATTCAGTTAACTGATGAGGAAAAAGAACAGTATTGAATATAAAAATTATGGATTCCTTCTCTCGTAAAAGCGACTATTAGCGCCCCATTTAGAAAAGTTAAATCAGCAGGCTAAGGATGGGCAGTCCTTGCAAACTTAGAGATTGCAGGAGAGGTTAAGGTCCCTGGGCGTCTATCCATTACTAAAAATGCAACCATTAAAAATGTGGTTGTTGCTGGCCGGTGTTTTACCGAATCAACTTATTTGAAAAAATCATGAAATTTAACACGTTCAATAATTAGTTCTGATGGTACAGCCTTCAGATACGTCCCATTTAGTTTTAGTCCATCTGAATATTTGGCAAACCAGTGCTGAAAACGGAATTAAAGCACTGCAAGCAAAGAATCGTATCAATATAATTTTGCCACAACCTTCTTTGGCAGCAAGAGTAACAGTCAGAGTGAAAGGAGAGGTCGAATTCCCGGAGAATATTCGATTCGCCCGAGGAGAGACGCTTGGCGATTTGATGGAGCGGGTGGGGTATTTAACAAAGTAATGGCCGATGCGGATGCGGCAGTAATTTTACACGCGAAACGTTAAAACAGCAAGAAAAGGAGAATTTACAAAAAAACTAGCGGGTTGAATTACCCGCAAACAGATACGTCAATTAAGCTTACGAAACAAACCGGGGCCGGCAGTATCGCAGCTATGACGAAGCAAAAAAACTGTTGAAAGGATCTTTACCGACGTTGGCAGTAGGGCGTTTAGTATAGATTTTAACGGTATTTTGGCTGGTGTAAAAAAAGACGATGTCATTTTAGAAGACGGAAGATATTTTGTAACGTCCAGGCAAAAGCCAATCTGTTACATGTCATCGGTGAAGTAATATGTTTCCCATTCTCATATGTTTACTGAATGGAATAAGCTTCAATGATTAATATTTCAAAAAAGCGGAGGTTATAGAGCCTCTGCAGATAAAACAACGTACTTATGTTGGAATAAGGGCAAAATGGCTCTGTTTTTTGTGCCCTGATGATGGCAAGAATTTCTGGTTCAGTAGTAATAAAACCCGTTGAATATTAAACCCGGCGACACCAATAGTAGTGCCGCTTGACTCTGTAATGTCGACAAACATGAACGTTGTTTGGCCAATGCCACCAAATTATTTATCAAACTGGCTGTCGCTGTAGCCGCCATTGGAAGCCTTGTAACTGTTTGCACATGTGTTTAATAGTTAGAAAATTGGAAAAGAATTAAAAAAAAAATGAAAGAAGGTTAATGATAAGGCGTTTTTACACTTATCGAATTATTAATTGTTTATAAGTGATTCTAGTTTGCTGGCGTCACTGGTAAAAGCGCCTGCAATGTTTTTTCTAAAGTGAGTTCTTCGCAACGGAAACCGCGGCGACTCAAATGCGATGTTTGAAACTGCGCTTCGATACTTATCGTTTAGATCTTGGAACTTATCCATCTTTCTCTTCCAGTGATTTAAGAGAACGCAGCAAATCCTCGATGGGATGGCCCGTATTTTACCAGCTAAAGCTTTGCCATTAGAATCCTTGGGGCAATCCTATTCTATGAAATAGCTGGTGAAAATGGTCTGCCCTATAAATTGCAGTCCTTAGGTGCTGATGGAAAGCCTGGTGGTGATGATGACAACGGCCGATATAATCCAACAATTTATGATGCAAATTAATGTCTTTTAAAAGAGCAATTCCATATTACAACCGGAGAGATCTAGAAAAAAGGCGTTGATTATCACAAACGGTTTGGTTGGTCGTGTCCGAACAAATATTAGTCAACATGGCAGCCTCCCTGGATGACCAATTACCCTGTTTTAATATTCGCAGTAACTTGGCTTGGATAGATTAAGAACTGTCAGAGTGGCAAGACGCACCAGTAGCCTAGTATTGCTGACGAGTACTTATCCCTATGCTAGGAAAAACACTGATACCATAAGTATCTCACCAATAAGTGATCAATCGCCTGTCGAGATCCACTTGGATTTAAAGCTTTAAATGAATTTTTATCTTCTTTACGCCGCATGGGTAAGTATTTTTGTACCACCGATGCTGGAAATACAGGTATTGTTCCTGACGTTTTAAAATTTGATAAAGCCACTTTGCAGACAATTTAATGATGGCGATGAAGATGAAAGATTGCGAACTCGCTGCGAAGCGCCGACTGTCAACTTAATTGAATTCTCTATCACTCGGCCTTAGGCTGCGCGCTTCAGATTATGCATTTAGAGCCATTTGAAGGGCCGATTATCGTGCGCGTTTCAGGGTTTGAACGGAAAAGTTCTGCAATGAGGCTGAAGTATTAAGCACCTCGGATGCAGCTGCCTATCGTAAACACGCCTTGAAAAATAATTGCAGGAATGGATATTGCCGAACACAAGCGTCCACAAGATGCAAATCGAAATGGAAGATTGCTAACAAGAATTAGAACATAAGGTATCTTCGTTGCCACTAAATGACGGTGATCGATTGGTCTTGCGTTTTTTTTGCGCAAGGAAAAGCGTGCGTTACGATATGTCCCGGTATTGGGCTTAATCCAATGATGTAGATACGTTGATTTAAAGAAAGATTTAAAAAAAACTACTGGTGTTATTTTACTTACCCGGCCCAACTCAGTTCAAGGTAAAACCACCACGCTTTAATACTTTTTTAAATGCGCTGATAGCAAAAAATGTTTAAAGATTTTATTACTCTGAAGATTCCGGTGGAATATCAGTTAGATGGAGTTAAATCAGGTACAAGTAACAGTGAATTGGCCTTACTTTGCAAATGGCTTACGCAGCGTTGTGCGTCAGGATACTGATTATTATTATGTTTGGGTGAAATCCGTGGGATAAAGAAACGGCACAAATAGCCTTACAGTCGGCCCCTGACTGGTCATTTTTGGTTTTTTCATACCGTAATACTAAAGATGCGCCGGGCGTTACCCGCTTACTTGAAATCTAGGGGTAGAGGAATTTTACTTAACGCCGCGCTTAGGTCCGGTGTATCGCGCGCTTGGCACGATGTGTCCTGTGAAAAGTGCCGCGCACAACGCAATCCTCAGGCCAACGAATTGATCGAAAAATAAACCAAGCTTAAGCAATTTGCTAAACAATTTGATTTAACCAGAACCACAACTTACAGCTTGGTAAGGCTTGTGAAATTGCTCACAATACAGGTTAAACAAAGACCCCGGGGAGCCCTTTTGGGGGGGGGGCTATTCACCCGAATATTTGCGCGTGGTGATGATGAAATTAAAGCGATGCCCTAAGATGCCCGATTTTATTCCGCGGCTAAAAAATATAGTCCGTTTCAATTGGTCGTAGAACCTTGGTTCGAAGATGGTTTATACAAAGTAATCCTTGGGCAAACAACGGTCGACGAAGTTTTATAAGCAGTAGCTGGTTAGATGGCCGTTTCCTATTTTTAAAGTAATCGAGCCTATGATTCTGCGGGGGCAAAACGAAAGGGCATTAGACGCCGTTGGATTCGCAAGTGCATGGAATCGTCCTAAAAGCGCAAAATTTACTGGTTTTCTGAAGTTGTTTTAGTTAAAGTCAGCAAATCAAAGTAGTATTTTGCCAGTAAAAAGTCACACTGGCTTGATGTTTGAGTTTCCCTACCGCAGAATTGAGCTTGTTTATTAGCATCCCGGGGTCAGAATTGACAAAGGCTTAGATCTTATTAAAAAAACCAAGGCAAAACCTGCTTTGGGCGCAAAATTATTATCCAAATTGAGTCAAATCACTTTAAACAAAGGTCAGTAGTCTTTTCTGATTCTGTCGCAGCAGCATCCTGATGTATTTCGAACCCCTATATTGTAATCTTATTCAATTGGCGAAGCGTCGGGAAACTTGAGTTTTCAGTCTTTGTGATTGGGCTAAAGATTTTAAAGTTCAGGCAGAGTTAAAACGCAAGATTATCAGCCTCAATAACCTATCCGCTGGTGATTTTATTTGTTCTGTTTGGCGAAGCCGTATTTTTATTTTCAATTTTTATTATCCCTAAAAATGGCACTATTTTTTTACTGATCTGGATGCGGTGGCCTTGGTTACACCCGCATGATGATCAAATACCAAGTAACTGGATGGTCCGAAATATCAGGTTTTACTAATTTTTAGGTATTTGGCGGCTGGTGCCGCTGCTTATTACGCTTTTTAAAGCAGCCAGAGGTGAAACTTTGGTGGGCAAGCAGGTATCGCTAAATTGCCCCTTATTCCGCAAATATGGTTTTGGCTTAACCGAGCGAAATTCGATTTGCGGTAGCATGGCTATGATGTTGAAGATCAGGAGTAAATGGTTGGATCAGCAATGCAGGTTTTGGCGGCAGGGCAAACATCAAAAACCTATCAGTTAAAGCGAGAAATTGATATTGCTTCGTGAAAAAATCAAAAGGGGGAGTGGCCTTGGACCTCAGGCACTAAGTCAAAGTGCCTTTAATTCCCTTGATTTTTTTTGTGTCGTTTTGGAGATTGGTGAACAGTCAGGCAACCCTCGAGCAAAATTTTTTGACGAAATTACTCAGCGTTCTAGACAAGAGTTTGAAAAGCGCTGGAACACAGCGAATGAACCACCTTAGATAGAACCCTTACTCATTCTATTTATGGGGCCTTTGTTGGCGGGGTAAAGTTTTGTGGCAATGTTATAAGCATGGGTATCGATTAACGATGTTGGATTTTTTTAGTCGATCCAACTCCTCTTGAGGTCAAATAGAAATTGGGATTCACACTAATTGAACTGTTAGTGGTAATGGGCTATTATGTTACGATATAATAGGGCTTTAGTTGGGCCATTAGCACTTAACGGTTTGGAAAAAGCCCAAGCCGTGAAGAAGCCAATGACCTTAAAACGTTGGTTAGATTGATTCTAGCGTAACCGGGCCTTTTTTAAGTAACAGCACCATTAACTTACGAATTGTCTGGCAACAAGCGACTTGCCCTCCATCCTCAGCGTGAGTTTTAAAAAGTGGTGGATTTTTGAGTTTTGTAATTTCAGCCACAAACCATAGTTTTTTAAATCATCATGGCTTTAGTCACAAGAGTCAGATTAGTTACGCAGCAGAACGCAACAAGACTATGTAATAGACCATACGCAAGGACGCTAGGTGTTAAGTAAACGTCGCAAGGTTTTACCTCTTAATCGAAAGTATTATCGCTGGGTGATTTCTATTTCTGGTATATTGCTCTACCACACTGGTTTTACCGTTTCAGCGCTATTAAGAGTAAATAAAGCACAACAAACCTGACTAATCACCGGTTATATTCCCCGATAATAAGCCGATATATTACTGAGCAATTACCAACAGCTTTGATCCTTGGTAAGCAGAATAAGTTTGCAGGGGTGACGGTCGCTTTAGGATGTACTTATTCTTGCAAGGGAGTCTTATCCAAGCAAAAGCAGCCCCAACCATTGCTTGATTTGATTAGCGTCAAAACTGGTTGAGCCAGCCCAAGAATACCGCTTGTGGCAAATAAGATCTTGCTTGAACTTGGGGAAACAAGTCAAAAAGCGTTATCAGTATGAAGATTTAACTTTCCCGGTGTTACAGTGAGAAAAACAAGCAAGGCTTTTACCCCTGATCGAATTGCTAAATTTCCAGCACAATCTTGATCATGATTTTATTTGGTGGGTAACGTACAGCTATAAGTTTTGATTTGCCGATAAGTGGAATAAAAACTAGGGCATGTTGATGAAGTAACAGAAACAAGTGGCGCACAGTTTGTCACTCCTTGATCCTTGCTGGTGGCATTGGTAAACCTTTGGTCCATATTCAAGAAAACACCTAAAGGTTTTTATTTTCAGGCTCCCACAACAGCGGGTCTAACAGCTATAAGCAAAAGGTTTTGATTGATACACAAGGGCCAGTGGTTTTCAGCTTGTATTTAGAAACCTTCACTCGAGAGGTTCTAAAAAACTATGGTATCAAGAAAGCTAGTCTGCAACACTTTTACTACTGCTAAGCAAACAAACATCCCTATTTCTTTTGATGAGCCCTTGTTATTATTAACAAAATCAACCGCGTTACAAAATTTAGTTATTTCGGTTTGGCAGAGTTTTGATGTGAAGTCGAAACGGCGCCTTACAACATGGATAAAAGCAATAAGTAACACTGGTTACCAGTACGATGGGTTTGAAGCGGCACTAACAACCTGAAAAACTCCTCATTGAATATCGACATCGAGGGGGTAAACCGTTTCTCTTTACTGGCGTGTTCAGTCAAAAATAAGCGAAGCGCTGCTGCGTGATTTTGACGGAGGTTAAATGATACAACACAAAGGCCATGGCGCTCTTAACAAGTCTTATTGATCAACGGCAATTTTAAGTAATTTCGCCCTTGTATTTTTTTCGCTCACCGCAAGAGAAGGCAGGTCAAAACTGGCTAGGCTTTTTTCTAAGTGAGGCGGCCTGAGGCGATATTGGCCCATTAAAACGACCGCCGCAAAGTCGTTTGTTTTTTTGGCCTTGTTAACCGCAATTCAAGAGAGCCGCATCCCAATGCGTCGTACCCGTGCTCAGAAGTGGGAATTTTTATGGCAACCTTTGAACTAAACAATGGTGTAAGCGCCAAAATTCAAAGACCAGTCAGGTTTTGATTTAGTGTTAATTTTTCCTGATGCGGCATTAAATTCGACAAATGGTTTGAAACAAAATGGACTAGAAAGCGTCACTGGCACCAGTTGTCACAGACAGTTTGTTAGACTGGCAAAGGATGCTGATAGACCTCCCGCGTCTGAAATGGTTCCAGAGCAGACGGGTATGTTAGTGGGCAAGAAACGGTATCATTTACCTTGAAAAGGTGAATGGCTCGGGTCAGGGTGTTTTTTCCAGCGGAAGAATTTTGGCAGAAATTTGCGCCCTATGTTTACTGTTTAAACTCAGCGAGGTCCGTTTAACCCGATGGCCCGCACCCGCGCCGGATTCTGCGGGCTTTGTCGGTCAAGATCGTGCAAATGACTTATAGAAAGACGTTAAAAACCACCCCCCTTTTACTGCCTCAGGCTTACTCGCGCTAAACGGGTTTCACAAGAACCAATTGAGCAAATTTTATACCCTAGTGTTATGGAGATTAGCTTGGAAGCAAAAGGCGGGGAGAAGTAAGAGCGCAACTAAAGGTAATGGTGGAGTTGAAGCCCTAAACTCAGGTCAGGATGAAGTCACCAGTCGATTAATTTGGATGTTCAATGGTAAGTGGTATGGGATTAAAACAATTAATAAAGCACTGTTACAGCGTTTGCCCATTGGTTATTATTAACGGTAATTATACAAGCTGAACTTTAAAAAGCCAAGAAATGAGTATGCAAGTTGTGGCTTACTGAAAAACTTCCCAACGCTTGGATATTGATCGTTAAGCCGTGAATATTATCAAGAGTCCAGTTTGACAAGTTGCCTATTGTTTGAGGCAAAAGAAAATAACAACAATATTGCAAACTCAGTGCGCGATGTTTTGGGGTGACAACGTATACTTTAAACACGGTGACTGACAAATAGACTTTTATAATCTTTGGAAAATTCAATCAATCATTACCAGTATCTTGGTTTAAGATTACCAGAAAGTCCTGCTAGTCGCTAAGTTTTTTAGGTGAGGATGTTGCCTGGTGTGTTAGAAAGCAAGATAAACAAAACTCGCTTGTAAATGTTGGTTCGTCAAGGCAAGGTATATACTCGGCAAACCGACCCAGCATGTTAAACAGTTTAATCGCGCTTTTTGTCCAGTCCATGGTTGTTTTTTAAGTTGAGCAAAACAAGTAGCCCACTAACTATTACCACCTCACAGTTTTTATGCTGGTTGGTTAGTGGAAGGGCTTTGCCTAGGCTTTAACTAGCAAAAATTGGTTTTAACTTTTTCACGTAGTCCCAAAAATAAACTTAACTATCAAAGTATTAAAATACCTTGTTGGTGTGCGGGCAGGCTGTGTTGTTTTGTTTATCTTGACAGTGGGGTAGTGGCTATATCGTGGTGGCAAGAAATACAAACTGAAACAACGTTGCCTTTGGCAGTAAAGTAGAGCTTTAAAACTAACGCACTAAATGTGCAAGACACAATGGTAAAGTTGCAACAACCAGAATTTCAAGTCTGGTTCCCTAGTTTTTTGCTAGTGCGTTACAGTCAAAAATGCCGATTTTTGGGCAGATAATTCTACCTCTATAACGCTGAAGCCGCAATTCAACTAATATTAGCCTCGAATAAGGATCGTTTTATATTTGGCGTGGAACCGGCTGCTAGGGCATCTGAATTATTGGCTAAGTTGGCTGTTAAATGCCCGGTGTTAGTTGAAGGCCCAATTTGGATCTGCCCGTGGTACAAATCCAAGTAAACCAAGAAAGTTTTACCATTTAGTTTTTCGGATACAAGCTTGAAGGGTTAGGAGTCAATAATGCAGACCCTGCGTATCACCCCATGGTTAACGGGGCTGTTGTTATTAATTACTTGCCTGTAAATTTGTGTTTTGTGCCCTATTGTTTGATTGGCAAAATGAGCACGTTACTTAATATTAAATTACAAACCAAGCGTAAATAGCCGTGCTGAGTTAGCCCTCGCCATGGTTTGATAAACAATGCACAAATTACTCTAGTCCAGTGCAAAGCCAACAGCCAAGTGGTTAGCAGTAACTGTTTTAAATCCTTTATGGAAGAAGCCAATTTTTAGAATTTTGAGCAGCAGCGTGGCTTGAGGGGTTATCCGCTAACACAGTTTAAAATTAATAATGTGGGTTGGTATTTCAAGGCAAAAGTATTGGGGCAAAACCCTTATTAAAAACACCAAACTATCCAGTAAGTTTTTGAAGGAAGTACTTTTTGCCCTGCCAAGTTTGCAAGCGAATTGAGGAAAGTCCACCACATGGGGTTTGATATTCAGTCACTCTTTACTTTTAATTTTGCGGGGGACAGAGAAATTTCAAATTAGGAAGTTTGTCAGGTAAGGTTTAGATTTGTTTTCTATCAATGGGATAAAATAGTCAAAAATTGGCCCGGTCAATCAGATGTGATTAAAGGGGCTAACGGAAATGAGGCAAATAGACAAATCTTATTTTGGGTTGTCGGGAATTATTAGTCCTTTAAGAAGACCTGGGATTGTTTTTTCCACTGTTTTTAGTATTGGGATACCCCTATTAACCTACGAAACATTATTCAAGAGAAGCTTGTTAGTGTTCAATGTGCCCTAAGAACACTAAGTAAAGGAAATCTCGCGCTTATTAAACAGAGTAATCAAACTTGATGACTCCCGAACCCAATCAACGTGCGGAGCTATTGATGACCTATTAATGAGTTTTTTGGCTCAAACAGCAGCAACAAAGGGGTAAGTTGACAAAATTATATGTTGGCGAGTACAATCTTAGGTTTAACAGGAGCTGTTTTTGGGATTCATGCCAGTGAAACGTAATGAACCCAAGAAACAGTCGGACTTTGCGATAGTGTTGTTGAGGACATGCAATTCAGTAATAAAATGTCATCCCCGATAAGTTATAAAAAGCCAAGAATTTATGGGGTACGTGGTGGAAAAGTGTTGAGTTAAATCAGAATTGAGCTTGTTAGTTTAGATTGACCCTAACAGACAAGTTTTTTTTTAGTCATGTATGAAGAATATTTGAATATTAGGATCAAAAAAATGGAAGTTATATGGAAGGCATTGCGTGCGTAGTGCCTGTTATTTTGACTGGGGTGTGCGTTCAAACTGATGTGGTATTTACGCCAGAAACATCTTATTTAAACAATCAGGCAACAGATATATTCGAAATTCCACTGCTGAATCTGAATAATTACGACCGATGTTTTCTGAAAAATGAACACTAAAGTAAACCATAGCGTTGTTCTTGGGCTCCGGAAATGGCGCTGAGGGAATACTAATCAAACAGTTGGAAATGATCCTAACAAATAACGCCTTAAGCGATACAGAAGATGGTGTCTTATCTGCAGATAAATTGAAAACTTGGCGAATTTCTGAATTAATGTTTTTAGGTCCACATACTTAAACTTAAATTATATTCCTGGTTGAAAATAGTGAAAAAATTGTCCCAGGAGATAGTAAACGTTAAATTTGAAGGTACTTCCTATCTAAAAAAAAGAATTGTATGGTTTTAGTTGAACAGAGTTAACTTGGAGTGGAAAAAGGTTATACCATTAAGTTTAACGACGGTTGTGTAGCTACGTAAAATAACGAAACCTAATGGTAATGGGCTGGAACACGGCATTCGCTACTGGAAGTTTCAGATCAGATTGTACTGCATATCCTCAGATGTGAATTCAATTAGTAACCATTTGAATTTGGTGTAAAACCGGGTGTGAAATACTCTAGTGGGACAAGTAGCAAATGTTAGCGCTACTCCAGAACTTTTTGACTCAGAAATTGTTGATGAATTGTTAAAGGTAAAAGAAAGGGAAGTAATTAAAAGCCTTATCCTTTAATCATCTAATTGGATATCCAATTTTTTTAGCAGACAGAGAATCGCCTCTTTTTAAATCAGTTATGTGAGTGGTCGAAGATTTCAATGAATGAGTTGCCCTACATTAACTGATAAATGATGGGTTTACTGTAGGTAATGGGTGCAGAAACGCACGCAGTATTTCAATTGTGCCCCAATTGAAGAGGCCAAAGTATTTTATTATGTTCGCCAACGGTAAGTTTTGGTAATAGAACAGAGCGCACTTTTGGTTAAAACAATTAGATGTGCCCGTCCCAGCGGTGATGAAAAAACAAATATTTTTATATATCCACCAATGTATGCACAGGGCCATAGATCTTAGTAAGAGCCTTAATTCCTTTTACTTGGAGGAAATGAATATAGTCGCTACTCAAAAACATACAACCTTCCTGAGATAACTAATAATGGTCTCAATGAATCTGATCGTCAAGATCGAAACAATTTAACGAGGCAAGCAGTAAAAATATCTCCACAACGCTCTCTCTCTCGTCACGCAGGAACTTACAAGTGGGTAAGTAGATGAACAATCAAACGCCCTTATTTATTTATTCTACAGCAAAAATTATCGAAGCATTTATTACCGGTTTAACTTCAACGTTTAGAATTTTACTGCCAAAAAAACAATAATTTTAGAAAGTCAATGATTGCAAGAGTCACGCTTAAAGATGAGTTTTTAAGCAGGGAGGTAGAATTTTGCACTTAGCAAAGGGATTAAATGCGGCCTCTAAAGTAGTTTCAACTCTCACTAAGTGCTGTTGGGTGGTTTAAACTTATTCACAATTTCCCGGTTTGGATGGGGATTTTTACAGCTTAATTTCTTTAAATAATATGAATTAAGTAACGTTTTTTTAAATCTCGAACCGTCATTAGTAGTGCGAGATGGAAGTAACTGCGAGCAATTGTTGTTGGCAAACAGTAATCCTGTCGTAGGTAAGTGTGACAAATAATGCAACAAAACAGGTTTCTACTCGTTCAGTGCAGTATAGAAAAACGGGTGTTGATTTGAGCCGTAACTCTCTGTTTTAATAAGTCAAGGGGTAGTGATCATGGAAATCATACAGCAAATTAGTAATCAGGTTTGAGGGGGGCACTTTCTGTTGAAGGAGCACCTTCAATCTTTGGAAAGAAGTATTCCAAAACTGAAGTAGTGGGCCGAAAAGCGGGCAAACAGTGATCCTAGGAGGGTTGAATCAGTGAGAACAACACTAAGTCCTCGAGTGGAAGTGCCCCGGTTTTAAAAAGATATCCCGTTATTGGGGCGTATGTTTTTCCTAAGTAAAAGTGACGTTAAAGATTAAACCCAGAGTTAGTAGTCTTTGGTGACCCCAAGGATTAATTGAGTCGTCCGAACAATGTTGGAAATTAAAAAGGAGTTCGAGAAATAAATTTCTCAAATTTTCCTTTTAAAAGAAATCGCGAAAAAAAGCCAATTAGTTGAAAATAATCGCTAACTTATGTAAATAGTTTTTCAAGGTAGTATAATGCATTGGCCAAAAGCCAATGCATGTTAAAATACTTTTAGTTTGATAGTTATACAATTAAACAACAAAGGTGTCAATGCGGAATATCTGTGTTTTGATATATATGGCTTTTTTTGGTTAATTAATATGCAAGCGATTTGGTTTAAATTAGACTATTTTGTGTGTTTGGCAAGCGAGAAACCCTTGGCTTTACACTAGCCCCAGTTCGAGCAGCGCAGGTTGACGGCTTTGTGACGAAACGTAAGAACTATAATAATTTGAAGTCGTGGACATTAACGTTCAACATTAAACCAATAATGTTTCATAATTTTCATGTTTCATGGAACTTGGAGAATGGAAAAATGTTTAAAAAAACTATATTAGCAGTAGCTTTACATAACTAGCGCTGTAAGCTTTGCAAATGGCAGGTACTTTTGGCCTGAGCCAAATTTATCCGTGGCCTTTAGAAAGGTTTCTATCCTGCTGGTGTCTATAACACCTGCTGCCGCTGCTGTATTAAACAACTGCCTACTGCCTATGTTGCAAATGATGTTTGTAACCTTTAAACTTATACTGACGAACAGTTTAAAAGTGACTCAGGCTCCTTCTGTTGCTAAACAGTTATCCAGGGAATACGTTAAGCTACATAAGACACAATAAAACGGCAATACAGTTCGTTTTCGTGTTGGGAAATGCGAAATGGCGTTGCTTTCTGGTGATGTTATTGACGTTAACAGGCGTTTAACTGTTACTACGGCTGCTGGCCGATAAAGCGGAAGTTAAAGTTGCTTTTCAGTTGCAATCTCAACTACACCAGTAATCGGTAAATTATGATGCGTCAGCTGCTAAGGAAATTGCTAACCTTTAATAAGCGTTAGTTTAACAGTGGCGACTGCTTTTGACGAAACCTTTAGCACTTGGATTCAAGGGGTCGTAAAGAGTTTTTAGAGTGCCTTGAATGATACATTGGCGCTTACTTTGGCTGATAATGCTGGTTTTGGTCTGCTATTACTCACACTAAGTTTACACCATACAATACAGGTCAAACACTGTCTTATTTAAAATGGATATGAACTTAGTAGCCAATGGGTGGTTAAATGCCAAACGGTTTCATTGTCTGCTACTGAGCTAGCCTACTGCTATCACAGTAACTGTGGTGCAGATACTACTGTTTTATCTATTGATGCTGGTAATGAACCATTTTTTTTCTTTACTGCGGTTCAAACAGCAGCCGTAGCTGGTACTGTAGTGGTCCTTCCTTATCAGGTTTTTAACGTAAAATCGGCCCCAAACTTTGGCGGGTTCTGTTATTGCTGCACAGACTTTTACTGCTAGCACTGTTGCTTCTGACGGTACTATATCCGCCAGATACTGGTGCAAAAGCTGCTGGTAAGTGGTCACTTTTGGGTTTGGCAGACGTAAACTCGTGTCCATTTATTGCCTTTCGGTTCAGCTTATTTAGCGCATCTATTACTGTATCTAACCGCTTTTGCTTGCCCGCTGTGAAAATCAGTTATCGTACCTGTATGTAAATGGTACTACTGTAAGTACTCCTTTAACTGTTTCTGCAGCTTGCTAAGTAATTACTGATATTTCTCTGCTGTACGTGCTAAATGCTGCTGCAATGGCATTACTGGTAAATGCAAACTTTTGACGTAGTGTTAACGTTCCTGTACAAATGGCTGATGTAGTAGCCTGTTTATTATGCTAAGTCTTGAATAAAAGACGCGCCTTGTAATCGCTAACTAATTTAGTTATTAAGTATGAAAGCGGACTTCGGTCCGCTTTTTTTTTGTTTTAAAAAGCAAAATTTTTCTATGCATCTCTGTATTAAACTTCCTAAGGTCTTGCTTCAGCTCTACTTTAGTGATTAAATAGCGTATTATGGCCCATACTTAGTTCTGCACAATTAATAATTCCCGGTTTTGCAACTGAAATTATGCAACTAGCCATTTCAGTATATTGGGGCTCCATGTTTATGGCTCTTCTCGTATTGCCATTTGACAAGCAAAGTCCGTATTGACGATTTACTGCGTAAAAGCTTTCACATGGAGTAGGCCGGGATTTCGCATTGGTCCGAAACGTCCATATACGCGGTTGTATACCTCTTTAATTGGTGCAGGCGCAATCGTAAATTCCACGTTTTGCCAACATAATCTTCAAAAGTGGCGATTATACAGTAGCAATGATGATTATCTGGTGCCTTTATGAACAAACCCGACTGTGCCAGCAGAATTTACTAGTGTTAGCCAATGCCACTGCGGAACGATTGGTCGCCACGCGCATTATTGGCTTGTGGTGCTGTTATTTTACCTGGAGTAACCAATAGGTGAAAGGGGCCCTTTTGCAGTTGGGGCCTTGTCGTTAGTGACTAAAGATGTCGCACCTTTTGCCATTGTTGCCGGTACACCCAAAAGTATTGGTGAGCGAAACGCGATTTGTTGGCGATTGAAAAAACGCTTTCTGAGTCAAGAATTGATTATTAAGCTCTGATGCTTAAGTGTTGATCTATATTTTTAAGTAATTCACGATTGTGGGCCTATTCATCCCTTTGGTTCATATATTTCAGAGCGGCTTTTATTTGGCTTTGCATTAGCAAAAATGGCATAATTCGCCACTTAACTTTATCGTAAGCGTTGATTTCATGATACCAGTCCACAAAACTTATTTACCGTCCAATTGAAAAGTACCAACATCTTTCTTGAAGGGGATATAATCAGAGAGCTTGGTTACGAATGCTGTCCTTTTATATAAAGAATTACCATGAGGTTGAAGCCTATCTTGGAGTTAAAGAACTTACTGCTTGTAAACTAACGGTACATTAGCCCTTCAGGTAGCCGTGAAAGCGTTGAAGTTGTCTGAAAAAGTTCAAAGTAGTAACACCTTCCCTTTACCTTTTGTTGCTTCCCGCCCGCTTTGCTATTTGTTTTGGTGGAAGGGACATACCGCGCAGTTTAAGTGATAATTGATCCCAAAGTTTAAATCTTTTCAACCAACAACTGTTGGCTAAGCGCGCACTAACAAGCCCGACCTTATTAATGGGCAGTGCAATGTGTTTGGCAATCCTGTGAAGTTGAAACTTTGGATAAAGAAAATGGCTGTAAGGTACTTTATGATGCCGCTCCACGCTTTTGGGTGTGAAATATAAAGGCCAGTCAGTACTGAACTATGGCGATGCATCACTCTTAAGCTTCATGCAACTAAGCTCTACCATTGTGTTGAAGGTGGGGCTATTGTATTTAAACAAATGATGATTAATGAAATTGCCAAGCAAATTCGTTAAATTTTGCTAAAGACAAGTTTGGTCAGGGTATGCCTGAAAATACTTGGCTTTAATGCGAAGATGAGTGAGTTTCACGCTGGCTATGGGCTTAAGCGATGTTGGATGACAATTGACTATATCATCGCCAGCGTAAAGCCCATCGTTTGAGCAGTAATGTAGCGGCCAGCTTACGGGTTTTGTTTGGCACTGCA
>Ga0163217_1030808_pt1 | contig 19075 bp, 11 predicted proteins | sample SynspAceP_FD_185933 | JGI IMG/M metagenome (GOLD analysis project Ga0163217, IMG submission 185933) | Saline lake microbial communities from Ace Lake in Antarctica - Synechococcus sp. Ace-P (PacBio error correction) | ecosystem: Environmental > Aquatic > Non-marine Saline and Alkaline > Saline ...
CCAGGGGAAGGAAAGGGAAAGAGTTGGTTTTTTTAATAATTTCTTTAATACGTGCATTCAAAATCTAACACAATATGAAAAGCGGGAAATTTTTTGGGCCTGCCCCCCAACCCCAATTATCTGATTTACTGTCCCTTTCCCATGGGCTTGCCTTTTCAACATTTGTTTTGTGCATTTCAAAATGGTTCGTATAGCTTAGCTTTTAAAAATGTTTTAAAGGCTTTTGGAAGTCTTTTTGTTTTTTATGCTGAGAACGATCGCTTTGACTTGCCAAATACACGATATTGGTGGGGTAGTAATGGGTTGAATACGCTCAACCGCAGAATCCCGGTTCGTTTAAACGTGCTCTGGAACCGCCTGCACCAGAGGCACGATTACGTATAAAATCCCTTAAGTACAGTAGGGATTGGAATCTCCTAATTTTCAATATCGTCACAATTTTCCAGGGTAGCAACGAATACCGATTGCAAACGAGGTTAATGGCGGTCTATTGCCAGAACAAGGGGGTTTCTCCGAACTAAACGGTGTACGCCTGTTTCTGTGCGCGTACCAACCAAGAGGCATATTCCGCCGGTAAATTTTAAATGGGTGGCCTGTGCTTTGATACCCTGCACATCACTCGTCCCTGACACTTCCATTCAACTCAGGTTTGAGCCATGGGGCAATCACCCAAAACGTAAAATACATGCGCAGGAGTCAAATGTTTAGCCAATCTTGCGCTTTCGTGCGCTGAAGCCCAAGATTTGAATATCTAAGATAGGGCATGGTTTAGATGTAAATGTGGGGTGCCAGAAAAACTGGCTGAACTCTAGTTTTTCAGTTGAACAACGAGATCTTCAAGTTTCTTTTTTGCGCTATCAAAATCAGAAGGTTTCTTGATCTCTGCTTTCTTGCGCTAGACTCAAGCAAACCCTACGTCCTCAACTGCTTTGGGCTCAGATTTCAATGGTTTTTCAACCACGTAATTCTAAGGCCATTTTCCTTTGGCTAGATTTGTGCGGCGCGTTCAGATTATTCATAACGTCGGCATTTCTAAATTCAAACGATTATTCTTCTAAGACGCTTCTTTTGAGGTCGTAGTCAAAAGATACTCCCTAGTGACTCGCACGTAGTCCGGCGTCGGCAAAAGGTATTAATTACTGGATTGATTTTCCAAAACATAAAATTGATAGCTAGCTGGCAAATTGTATTACGATTTTAGGGCGGCGATTGTTAGCGGATTTTACGCTTTTCTTGGACAGAGCAAAATAATTAAGATATAACACTCGGCCTAAGTCCTCACTTTGCAGCAAGATAACGAGGCGAAAAAAACCAATATTTAGCGGTTCAATTTGGCTAAGGTTCAACTAATCTTTGCCAATTACGTTTCCCAATCAACCAGCAATGGTTGTTCGCATCTATGATGCGTCGTTTTCGTCACAAGGCGAACACTTTGGGCACCGCTTTTTTGGTTAGGCAATTACATAACCCAATAATTTTTCAAGTAGCATCGCAGGGCTAAACCACGTAGCCGCCTAAAGCACGGGACTGGCCGCCATATATACTGCAACTTTTTATGGCTAAAACCTTCTAGCGGTTTTTTCACCTTCAGCACGTCTGAAGCCCAGTCAATGTATTTTTAATAAGGCAATATAGAGCACTATTATGCTACAGGAGAAGCGATTAAAAAACATCGTGCTCTCTTCCAATAGCTGTTTAAACTTTAATGCATTGGCGGGAATACCTGATTGTTTCTCTAAGTCCTTCATCAGTCAAAGGCAAGCAAATCAGCTAAATCTAATTAGGGTTTACCTTAGCGCGCATCTATGCTCCTTGCCGGCGATTTCAAAATGATTTTTATAGTATGAACTTTACGTGCACACTGCTGCAAAGGCCAAAATTCTGATCAAAATCATTTATCCCTTTCTGGTAAAAAATCATCGTATTACTATTCATAGTCCACTAACTATACTTAACATTTTTCCATTGTATCAATACCCAGAAGGCCAAACAAGCTGGAGGGTACTGGCGTTAACTTAGCTAAATCAAACGACTGCCTTTACGTCATCGCTTATGCCCTCTTTTATATCGGACAAGCTTCGTAAAAGGCTCATAAACAAACTGGCTAGTTCATCAAATATGTACAGGTAGTGGGCGTAGCCTCTTGGCTCCTTGATTAAGTGCTCAGAACACTGCAGTAATTTAATGCCAAGGCCTTTTTCTTGGCTTTCAAGCAGCTGGAGTTGCCGCATTGTTTGTAAAATAATGTGGGCTTTACGAAATATAACTTTGTACCGAGTAAAGCATTTGCAAATAAGGCGCGTAATACTTCAGCGAGCATAGAATCCCAATTAAAAATATAACTGGTTGTGCGATTTTACTTTAGATCAGCATATTGACCGGCACGATGCCTACTTTTATGGGCAAATTCTTACGCTCTTGCTCACTTAATTCAGATTCACGCCTGATTAATCAGTCTCTGCCTTTCAATCGTCGTCCAACAACATCGGGTCTAATTTAACCGTAGCCGCCGTCCGTGTTTTTAAAGGTTGCCATCAGTGCCTAACTCATACAAAGGGACATGTCGTAACTTTGCCTGGGGTGATAAATCCAGCTTTCGCGCGCCACTAAATCTGTTGTTTAAAATGCCATAGCTGTGACGAGCAACAGTAAAAATAATGTTCTTATCCGCAGCCAATACCTTGTTACGATACGTATTCAGCTAAATCGTTGTGGCGTACAAATACCCGCCACCTTTTGAATGATATAAACGGCTGGCGTACTTCCCTTTGTCCCTAACTCATCGCAGAAAAAAGCACCTGAGCCCCCTTGGTCTTCAACAGCTAATACTAAAGAATTTTAATTCAGCCACCACTTTTAGCTAAATCAGGGTTGTAGGCGCTTTACTCATGCCACATCTTCACGGGTAATGGCTCACATTTAAACTTACGGTAACAGTCTTCTCTATGAGCAAGTCGACCACGTGATAAAGTTCTGCCCAAAGTTGCAACACTGGCATCACACTGTTGTAATCTAACCACATATTCGCGCGTCCTAATCGGCAAACCTTCTTATTTCAAAACGTACTTTTTGCTTGAACGGTAAGAAAAAAAATCTCTAAATCGACAATGCGGTTCAGCGACCCTGATTAGCCCGCAATTTATTCATTGGAGATGAGCCAACCAACATACCAACTGCGTGCCCCAATCACCCATATGATTTTGGCGTCTTAGCCTACTGCCCATAAATTCTTAGGGTTTTAGTCACGGCATCACGATATGTGGCGCGCAATGAACCACATCATTCTTTGGCTAAGTCTTGGGCGGAATAATCAACCACAACAGTTTGGAGGCAGAGAATTGCTTCAATTGCTAAGCGCTCACTTTGACTAGCTTGTTCTAGATAATGAGCTACCCACTGCATATTCAATGTATGTTATAAAGTCCTGGCAGCAATGTCCTAGACTTTCGACTTCATCGATAAATTCAAAACATCATTATCTGTTTGCGCACTCTCTGGGTGAACTTCATACGCTTTGCCAGAGCCATCGCGCCATTAATGGATAAGAACAAAATCGGGGCGTTGTACTGCGAATCAAGGGCAAAGCAGTATCCTGGGCGCGCCTATTTTGGCCACCGCTTGTCTAGAATTGTAATCTAATAAAAAAACGCTGTAATTTCATACTTTAGTGTTCACGTTAATGTGGTTAAAATGCCACCGGGGAATCCTACTGTTAATGCTCTCCTGGTCGTATGGAATGCAATCTCGGATAGGTCCTTAGCCGCGATAAGTTGACCATGGGTAGGCGCAAGTAGCTAGATTACGCCACCATCTAAGGCAAAGTTCCTCCGCTTTATTGCGGAACCTCTAATTTACGCTCATCTTACAAGTACCCAACGGCGGTTGAAGACGTTAACATGCTCATACATAGCGTCGAACGTTATAATACCTTTAAACGGCTACACGACGTCAAACTGCAGACAGCGCCACCGCACCAACCTATACAAAATATTGTTTTGCAAGGGACAACAGCTGCAACTGCCCCCTCTTCTGATAACTGAATCAATTGCCTTTCACCCAGTTTGTTTTGTTTAAGGGGTCGCGCAAACGAATACGTTTAAATAACCTGGTGCAGAAATTAGAAATACTGCAAAGCGGAAATTTTCACCGAGTAAAGGTAATCACCGTTTGAATGAGGCAATGATGTGTGTAACAATAATATCCGCCGATAAAGCCTCTCAAGTAACTCTCTGGTCACCCGCTAAAAAAAAGTCAAGGCATCAGAGATACTCAAACATCTTTACTGATAACGGCCTTTGAAACATCTGTCAATGCTTTTTGATACTTCCACACGATGCGGGCAAAAGGCGATCGGTCGCGGTGTTTAGGATCCATGTTGGCCTTGGATTTTAAGACAAAACCACTGAATTTTCTTCAGTGGCACAAGTCCCATGTTTCGCTGGTTTGCGTCTTGGTGGGATTGGTGCCCAGTCCACGAAACATCCACACATATGAAATCTACCCCAAAATCCATGGCAGTAACCGAAAGAAACAGGGGTTTAGATTCACCAGCAATAATTCTCTTGATTAAACTCGTGTGAGGCCCTTTTACTAGTTCTAACATATCCACGTAGCTCCTTGCGCATAAATACCAATGCGCTTTATCTAGCTCAGATTGTCCGTACCTTGATCGAACGCACTTCTTGGATGATATGCCCAATGGCCACTTTTATATAAATAAGGTTTCGTCGATGGAGAATGTGATAACACCCTTAAATTCTTTACCCATGCAAATGGCCAGGTGATAGGTGCACATTTGAAATTTTCGTAGTCTTTCACTTCATCAGTAAATCCAATAGTCGTCCCGTGTATCAACGATCCATTTTATTCATGAAGGTAATATGCGGCGTATCACGTAAAACGTGTCACTTCCATTAATTTAATGGTCCGTGCCTCACCTTTGGCCAGCATCAATACCATTAGACATGAGGAAATCAACGGCAGTGTAAATACGATAGGTATCTTCGGAGATTTCATGTCCGGCTATCGAGCAAATTAATCAAGATTCTTTATAGGGGAACTGCATAAACAGAAGCGGTAATTGAAATCCCCCGCTCTTAATATACATAATCATGTCACATCCAGTCTGCTTAGCGATGCATCGTCCCGATTTTTACCTTTTACGGTCCCGCCTTTTGCAAAGCGTTGCCCGTATAACAGTACTTATAACATTCAGTGATAAGTGGGTTTACGCATCGGACAGATCGAAAATGATCGCAAAGGTGCGGCGTTTATTAACTTCATGCAAATATGTCATGGAGATAAACTCAAAAATGGCAGTTCAAAACACTATATCAGCGCGGATTATCCACGAATTTTATGTACATTAGAACCCCCTCCTAAGCAAAAGATTAATAAACTCTTATCAAGTGCTTTAAGGCCTTTTAATTCAGTCTTATTGATTTGCGAAAAATACGACTTAAGACACAATAAAACCCCTGAATGGCTATTTTACCGACATATTTTATAGCAGTTTTTTGTTGACTCAATTCCTAGATTAATTTATAGTCAAAATTAGGTAAATTTTTTACCTAGCGCATATCTAGTCAATTCACAAGGAACATACAATGCACTAACAAGAAAATTTAGTGGTACAGCACTAAAGCCTGCGAAAGAACTGTATACGCAAGAAGAGCTGGCTTTTCGAGTAGGAATTAGCCGAGAAAACGGTTTCAGCGATAGAAATGAAAAACAAAAACTATGAATAATATCGTGTTGAGATTTATTAGTAAGTGGGTGGTCAGTTTGTCGTCAAAAAAGCGATCACAACAAACACGCGAGCTTCTTTCTGCAAGTTATGGATATATTTTTCGGTTTTAAACTTAGCTAATGTTTTGCCCCGTTTTATATGCCCGCAATTGCAACGCACTTTTCGGAGGACTGGTTGTTGCGGTGGTATATGACCTTTGGCAATGCTTACATTTTGAATCGTTTGTTTATTGGAATACTGGATTTTTCCGCTGCAATCTGTTATCGCAATATTAAACATCGTCAGGTCCTGCTTATTATATTACTGCATGCGTCTGTATCGAAAGATGGCAATGGTTTGGCCTAGAAGATGCGATTACCATTAAAGAGTTATTTATATTTAATTGCGGATCGCATTACTTTTTATTTAAGCTTGATCCCATCGAAAATATGTTTGCAGCAATATTAGCATCAGTAATAGGCGCTAAATTTACTGGTATATTGTTGCTGTATCCGGACCCAGAAATTTAACTGGCACGTCACGTTAATGATCAGCATTTATTGTCGTTATCTGATATTTTTCTAGACTTGAATTGGTTCGATAGATATCTCCCCCTCCAAAGCATTCAACCAACTAGAATTGGATTATGTTAACCGGCTTATGGTACTACGTAATCCCATCATCTCGCCGCTTGCTGAATACCTAGCAGGCATATTCAGGCTTATTAAATGGTACTTATCATCTACTACTCTTTACCCGTTTTTTAATGCATGCTATGGCATGTGCAATAATGGGCCCCTTTAATGAAAGTATAAGCCTTACTCCCGGATATTAAAAGCTTAAACCTCTACAACTGAACATAAAATGTACATGAAATGGTTGGGGCGAAAAAATTCGCTTAATCGATAACCATTTTATAAAGAAAACATTTTATGGCAACTACTTGCCACGACATACTTATTCTGCTGGCCCTAACTTTTATCTACTAGCGTTTTATTACCGATCAAAATATGCAAACCAAGAACTTGCCATGAGTAAAGGTAAGCAAAAACCACCTGTGTACTAGCCATCGAGCAAAGCAGAAAAAACCACCGGTATTTGCTTACATGACAAAGGTCAACAAAAGCCTCCGTATGCTAGCCATGAGTAACGGCCACAAAAACCGCCTATGGCAACTTGGCCTGAGCCCTGCGCTAACTAGACAATTGGCTTAAATTTAAGCGCCAAAAAAATAACATAGCGAAATGTCTCACTCAAGCGTGAGACTTTGCATATTAAACTTCGCATAGACAGTAAAAGATTTTCACTATATTTTTCAGATGCTTATCTAATTTAGGCTAGTATTTTTTACCATGTGGAACAATACACATTTGTTTGCCTCTACACTAAATTCGAAAAAGAATATAGAGCTGCAAGAAATCGTAATGTAACTGGGCTCTATTGTTGTTTCACTTATAATAGGAAATAAATATGTATATTAAATGGTAGTGATCTAAGAAAAAAAAAAAATCGCGTTTGGAAGCAGGTTTAACCACAGTAAAGTAATGGCGAAATTGCCATGTTAAAACCCGTAAAAATTATGAAAATTGGAAAAAATGTCCGGCATCCAGGCATGGAATCAGTTTATTGCGATGTGGCGTTGTTGTATACTTTACTCTTCTAATCGTAAAATTAGCCACTTGAGAGACAAGATAGTAGTGAAGCCAACTAAAATATTAGTTCAGCAGAACGCTAAGTTTTGTATACACGGTTTAAACGGAGCATCTTGACCTAAACTTGCTCCGTTAACACCATACACGTCTTGCTTATCTTACTCTCGCCAAATTTTAGCGGTCAAAGAAGCCGCATAATAATGGCTGGACTCAGTGCCCGATTCAGTGATAATATTCTTACGTTTTCTTTCAATCAGTTTCAAAACCAGAACTTGCTAGTATAGTGCTGTGCAAAGTATTAGATTACGCACTTCTAAAAATTTCCACGCCCCGTGAACGTAATCCCGGCAACTGTTGCATAAATGGCTTAAAATTTGTTTTACCCAAGCCTGCCCCTGTAATGTGGAGCAACAGCAAATTGTCCATTACAATGTGATTTCTTCTAAGTACCTGTAAACCAATGTAATACCGTGCAACTGCCCAGCTATGTTTAATTGGATTGGCAAATAGGGAGGAGTCAGACAGTCCAATAATACCGTTTTGACGAATAGTTTAAATGAACTTCATATGCAGTTCGAAAAGATGTTTGCGCATTTTGTGGAGTTATCGCTTCAAACATAACTTTTACTTGTCAAACTGCTGCATGTGGCATCTCTGAATTAAACCCCCACAATTGCTTTTCAAGCTTGCCACCTTAAGAGAATGAATGGTGGGTAGTAATTTATTGGAGATAAGCTGAAGGCTTATACCATTGACCAACATAAGGATAATCTTTAGCCTGCTTTCTTGCTCACTGGTTAACTGCAGTTTGGGCATGTTTTTTCTAATCCATGGCAGTCATATATTCGAGCACGTAAATTAGGCAAAGGGCCATTACAGCAACAATAGACAAATAATCTGACCTGTATAGGAGACATTTCTTTTTTGCTTTGTTGGCTAATCTTTCCAGTGCTTTGCTTTGCATCCGCTGCTTTAAATGACTCTCGTCCTTGGTCTTCATGGACACATTGTGCTTAGCCAGTTCACCACTTACTTTTAAGTCTGTTTGCAGCTTGTTGAGATTGCAACACATGACACCGATTCTGTTAATACTGCAATCGCTGAATAATCAGATAACAATAGTAAGCAAACTGTCTCATAACGGTTTTTCAATGGAACGATAAGCATATACATAACAGCGAAGAGAGAAGTCGAAGATAACACTGGAAATTGGGCAGGGGTGGAGGGATTCGAACCCCAGCATCGGTTTTTGGTGTATTGTGTACCATTGGAAACTAACACCCCTGCTGAGCCGCTGAATTAATACTGATGCTTAATTATAAGGTAAAAGTGCTTTTAACCTACTATTTAGTAAACTAAAACTCAAACGCTAATTTTTATGCAAAAAAACGTAAGCAAAGTTAATTATGTGCAAAGGCCGAGCTGCAACAACTCATAGGTTTATTCACCAAGAGGTATCATATTCGCCCACCTTAGTCCTGCAGACTGCGGGTCTAAGCCCCAATTTTGGTATAATTCCTGAATGAGTATCTCTTAATCCTCATTGAGAAAATTTATTACGCAACAGAAGCAATATTCGAAACTAAGGGCTTGTTGAGGGCGCATTCCAATTCAAAATACCCACTCTCGTCTATCGTTACATGTGAAGATGACAAAATCATTGTGGATAGAGCATCCATTGCTCCATTCTTGTTTGCCAATAAACGAGCAAGGTTGCAGTGTCTGTTTGTTGAGAAGTACTCAACAAAATATACTTTTGCGCAAATATTGCTGCCAGTCCTTGTATAGTCAAGTTGGGTAAGGTAACATCGCTTTGATGTATTTTAAATTTAATGAACGTGCTAAGCGTTGACACTGCTGGAAATTACCTCAACCTGGGCTTTGCGTAGAATTTGTTATCAGTCCATTGGTCTAATTGAAGATCACAATTTTTGTGAATAAATAGATAGGTTCATGAGCTAATTTTTTTTGGCTAAGGTTTTTGTTGCTGTAAAACTAAGCGTGCCCGTGAGCAAATCGCACCACGAGAATCAAACAATTTCAGAAAGTAAAGGGTGTTCATTTCTAACAACACCAAAGCTAAGGTACGGCTTTCGCCCGAGAATAGGCTCACCTAATGACCCTCACCTATATCGTAATTAGCTCTCATGACTCTGTCTATAAGGGTCCTCCACTCCTTAACTCTTTATGGCCGTTGAGCGGCCATAATTATCGGCTTTTTTTTTGCTCACTGCATGTAGCCATATATTGCACCAGCTATAGATTAAACAAACAGCAAGACCCGTAAAACCAAACTTTGCGAGATATAAAATAAACCGCTACCGGCATCAATGACGATCCAATAGAGCAATTTTTCTCTACTTTCGAGCAACTAATACCGTGTAAGAAGCTAAATACCGTGATTAAAGGCCTCAGATAAATACTACTCTCCGTATCAAATATAGATGAGCCTACTGGCTTAATGATCAGGCTAAAAACCGTTAATAAAAAAAATAGACATACATGGTGTTTTATTGGCAACTTGAATGCCGACATCTTGCCACTGTTTTTTTGCCACTGCTTGCCAAGCCATAAATCGCCATTAACAAATAATAGGCCATTGAGTAGGGCAGAAACGTAACGTAACCCCAACATACATAGCTATGAGCCTTTACTAACAAAGCCGCAAGGCCAACACAGATACTCGCTCAGACGCAGCCACACATAAAATAGGGCTAAAGAATCACAGCCACGGCTTCTAGCCATGACTGAGTGCTCAATTGAGTAATAATGATTGAAGATTTTGATCCATCGTTTTGGCGAACTCAATGTTGTCACCATTTGAGAAATTTACACACAAAAATACTGGCCTATTTCCTGATGACTTCTTTGCATTTCGTTCAGCCCCAGATCTGCATAGTCCGGTAATAGTCCTCCCCTCACTACGTGTTTGGTCATGGACGTAATACTCAAAGTTGCGGATAGGTATTTAGCCTATCAATAAAGCTTGAATGGGGGGGGTAATATATGAGGTTTAATGGATATAAAGAAATTTCAGCTACCAGTTTTTCAATTTTGCAATCCTAAAATTATAAATATTTGGGGGAGTCCTCTTGAACTCACCTAGCAATATTGTCTAAAAATGTACTTAAGGATCCGCCGAGACGGCGCGGTTACACTCAAATTGTTCATAGTGTGGGCGCATATTCGTCTCTCGGGTCGTTACAAAATCAGAAACCTCTATTCGGCATACTTCTTGTCGAAAATATTCGAGCAAAAAATAATAACCAATCACCTAACTCATAAGACACTGCTGTGTAAAATGTCTGATTGATTCTTAGCGTTGAATCGTGAGCAAATGAGTAATAAAATATCCTTAACATCACTTCTCTATCACAACTAAATGTCACTCAATTGCCAGTTGAGACCCGCATACTTGATAAACTCGTGCGCTGGGGCTGTGTGAACGATTTTAAGGTTCAAATTCATCCCCTACCCGACGGGTATATCTTAATGTTGTCTGAAGCCAACCTAACTTAAAAATACGTCAACATTGTCAACGGAGTTGCAGTGATATTGGTTCTATATGCCTGGTAATTAGTTGCACTGGCCGCGGTTAATCGTAAAATTCACAAACCGATGATCCTGTACAAAAGAAGTTTATATTGAATATCTCGCCGCCATTGATAAAAAACGTTTAAAATCTATATTAAACTGCATCGTTATTCGTTGCCTTTTACACAAATTCAGTACCTAGCAAAGACCTCTGCGCAAACGTAGGGTGTCTAATAGGATTTGTTGAAAAGGATTCCAGTCCCTCTCGTAGGCTTTACTTTAAATGCCTGCCCATTAACACCGCCATTTTAAACTGCGTAATCCACTAAGGTAAAGAATGGTATTGGCGTAACCTGCTGATGAAACTGAGCTCTGCGCCCGCAATCGTGTGGTCTAAGTGTTGCTCAATTGGCTTGACTGGCTAGTAATAAAGGGTTTGAGAGCGGCGCAACTCGATGTTAACCACTGCTATACTTAATACATACTTATAGTGTGAACAAAGCGCTATCTGTCTGACAAACTGCTAGTAAACAAGATCAACACTGTAAGTAATAAAAAACGTCAAGATCCTCGTCTTATCGGCGTAATAAAAGGCCAGCAACAGGAATATCGTACCCTAGATTGGCTTGCGCAGCTTCGCTTGTACACTGTTATCATTGCGTGTTCGAAAATAGGTGTCGGTAGAGAACGATATTCCCATCTGGCGATACAAACACAAACTCGCAGTCTTCCATCTAACCTATAGGCAAGGTCTGCATCGGAGGGCGTCGCTTGAAGTTGCAAATTGCACACTCAGGCCTTGATAATGGCGGTCTCGCATGCTTGACTTTTTTGTCTATCAAAGCCGGTTTTGGTAATCGATAAGGTCGTAACGATTTCCTGTTAGAGTGAAAAAGCACATAACCCGTTATCGACATCATTAAATGAAGTGTGGCATTGAGAACTTTAGGTGTCCCTCTCTTTGGCCAATCAATTTTTGCTCTAGCGGTGAATTCATCTTGATTGTTGTATCTTGCGCCTACCAAACCATTTCTATAAAACCATCACTGCTATTCATTCTGATGCACTGAAATTCGAAAGTGGCATCGTCACTTAATGCCTGCCACCTGCGGCAAGCGCCTAGATCCAGCTATTATAATTAGCGAGTCCCAGCTTGAAAGTTTACATTCGTTTTGCCTTCACTAGTGGGTGTAGAAATAACAATTGATCATGCCTGCTAAACCATCAGCGCCAAAACGCGAACTATTTTGGGCCTTTAAATATCCTCTATTTGGGCGATATCAAAAGTATGGCAGCCGCTAATAGTCCTGACATTAGTTGATGCAATCACTAAATAGCCTACCGAAGGATTGATCGGATCAACAAACTTGGCTTCGTTCACAATGCGCGATTGTATCAAAAGGTCCGCGCTAGCCCCTGTCAAGCAAAATTTAAACGTTATAGCGGCACGATTTTTAAAATTTCATCTAAATGCTGAGCTGGCGCTGTTGCGATATCCAGTGTGGATATAATCAATCCTCGTGCCAACTCAGAAAGAGGTTGTGGTTGTGTAATGTACCGTAGACGAGAAAGCGCTCGATTTCAATCTTCGGCTGACGCAGTGAAAGTTGCACTAGCAACAAGCCTTGAATAGTTAAACAGTTAGAATTTTTCTTTGAATTTATGCATTAGATCTCATCCAAGTTATTTTGAAAAGATCGGCATTACGGCAGGCGTCAATGGATAATGTTGTCTTACCATTCCTACGCCTGGTATTAATCCGGATTCAGTGTAGGTTATGTTTATAAAAAAAATCTCAGCCCTTGCGGCATCCTTGGCTTCTATTTAGTAATGACGAATAGCGCTTGCATCTATCATTCTAATTTTACTGCGCAAGCGGATAATCACTTTATTTTTGGCATCTTTTTATAATAATTCATCACCTTAAGCAAATTAACGAAGTTGTTAATTTTGCTAATTTTTGGCTTGAAGAAAAACGAACTTTCCTTGGTGGATCCATACTTCGCACATTGGGGCTAACACATACACTTCTACTGATTAAAACAATTAAGGGATAGACTTGCCAACAAGTTAAAACGCCTATCATTTGGCATAAATGCAGAAGCTCCCCAATCCATACAGATATAGCCCGACTAGTACATATTCTTTGGTAAAGGCATTATAATTACACCCGTCACGATACCTTGTGTAATCCTTCTATACCGTAACAAAGCCCTCAACTTGTTTGTATCAACTAGTTACTTTAACCTTAATTTATAAATATGCAAATTCTTGTTGCCAACTTTTTTGAAAATAGAATTAAATTGCCCAACACTAACAAAGGCCTCTGCGTCAGAAATCGTGATTTAAGGTTAATCTCGTTTTTATCAATTTATATCAGCATAAAAATATGTAGACTTGCGTTTGGACCTTTGCATCCACCACGACCTAATCAATCAACATGAAATTTCTATAAATTTACGTTTGGGCCGTTTATATTACAGATAACCCATATAAAAATGTTGCTTATCACCAGTAAGAGACTCCCAATCTCTATTTTTAACATCTAAACTGGATTGTTAGTTTCATTTCAACCGATTAAATTTAATGTAAACATTGTTCATTGCCCGACATCATTTAAGGTATATAAGCTGGTTTTTTGTCAGGGCATACAAATCCTGAAGTTCATGCTAATCTCAGGCGGTAAAGAAAATTGCTTTAATTACCGTATAGCTGTTTATCTGCTGCTAATGAACCACACGCTTTGGCCATAAAAACGCCAGTAGTACAAGTCTTTATCACAATATTCATTCCTTTTGCTGCAATCTTTTAGATTCCAATTTGGCGCTTTAAACAACATAATATTAAACACTTAAATGATCTACTGATTTCTGATTTGTTTGAATTTCTAAATTCTTTCAATGTCTTAACCATGAGCAACAGGTAGGCGAGTTCAGGTCGAGTTTTTACAAACACAATATCATCCGCAAACAGGATGTTTTGGTGATCTTTATTCTTACAACATAACTCACCGTAATCGAGGTAGTACCAACTTTTTTTGTGGTTAAGCCAATATTCAGCATACGTCGCCCACCATCGCAGGCGATTCAAAACTGAATTTCACCAATATGCTTTGTAACCAGTACATTCGTTTTAGCTGACAAATAGCATAGATTGCAGCTTCTTCATCATCCATTCTAAGGCGGGGCACCAAACAAGGAGTTGCATAATTCGAGATCGTTGGGCATCAACTAATCGGCGGAAAAAGCGCATTCGGTAATTCTTGTAAACTTGCATAAATAGCAGGGCTATATCATCCAAAAGAACCTAATAACAGTGAAATTGTACATCAAATACTAACTTGTTTCATCAAAGAACACAACTACCGTGCCATCGTCCAATTTTGGGTAATTAGGCGGACAGAGCAATGGGCATTGAACAAGCAATAACTTACTAGCCACTATCGTTGCTGTGAATGGAATCGGCCAACAGTGAAAGGGTTTACAAAACAGCACTGATAGCAACAGTAATCAGCCAGTTTTGGACAAGAATATACATTTACTGATTAATTGTTATTCAGGTTTTTAAGAGCCAATGCCGTCAATTGCTCTCAGTGGTTGGTGCGGTGCTAGTGGATCCTATGGTACTGATTTGCCTCAAATATAAAGACTGGCAAGCTAACCTCGATCAGAATGGCAAAACAGGGTAATCTTTGGCTATTGCCGTCTTTCACAACAAGTTTCGTTTATTACATACTCACGAGCAAACTGCAAGCCGATGCAATGTTGCCTGCTGAGCCCCACAAATTTTATGGTTCAATAACGCCAGCTCCTGTTCTAAGCAACAAGATGGCTTAAAACAGATAAACTAATGAAGGCAATCCGAAGCATTGCTGCATTATCAAAGCGCGAAGGGCATAGAAATCGACCACTGGTTTGAGTGCAGATCGAGGTAAGAGGGAAGTCATCAGCGCTATGGCGGGGGGGGGGGTTAGCGCGCGGAGTTAATTCAAAGCTATGCAAAAATATTATATTGACCGCGCCCCTCCCCTGCACATTGAGCGGTTTCATCATGCCCAAAATAATATTCAGAACGTAAAAAGTAAGCAAAAACAGAGCTGAATCCGACTAGAAGCTCACCTACTGCGCCATCGAGATCACTTCAAATAACATAAGCGCCGATTCATCTTTCGATGAGGCGCTGCATTGCCCGACCATTTCCTGAGCAAATCATTGATAATTCCTCACGCATTGTTTTTAGTAAACCCCTGCATGGGGGGGGGGGAGGGGTTTATGAAAGGGCTAGTGGTCGTGTTTGATACGCGTAAATAAGTATTTAAAACAAAAACACATTCCAAACTTGCAATTACATCAGCCACGGCTGGTATGTGGGATTAATTTGAGGCTTTTATGGTTGATGTGTTTTTTTATGCATCACTGCAGTCCAGAGTATAAAGTTAGCAATGAAAAATTGAATTATGTCGTATAAGTACAACAATAATCGGTGACTTAGTTCAAATCAGGCATTTTTGAGCTATTAATCAATGCGCATACATATACCAGTCCGATGATTAGTCAGATGTTTGACTCGCCCTGACACACATTTGTTTGTCATCAAACAATAATAAACACACTTGGGGCGTTGCTCTATCATTGAAGAAGCGGCTCGTGTTTAACTGATGAAGTAAAATCAAAATCGCACAGGCGCCAGAAAAAGAAAAAAAAAAAACCGGGTGGTTTTAAAAGGGGTTTGTTCCCAAAAAACTTTTTGATTGACAAAATCTCGCTTCAGTATGCATGCCAATGTGCTTTTTGCGAGTTTAACACAATGGCGCATCACGCGCTGCCCATATACAGAAAACTGACAATCAGAGGCTTGGCCAACAATTAACTCAATTAAACATGCCATTAGCGCACAAGTAGCCTGATCATTATTAAGTAGTTCTTTTGGTCTCAACTAGAGCTTTGCAGATTTTTGGCAAAAAGCGGCTTTAGTGTTGTTAATACTTAGCCAGCAATCCAAAGTATCCTGGCGAGGCACAGTGCTCACTGATCAAACCTTAACCTTAACTGCCGAAGAAATTTTTATTATCGAGCAACATGAATTTCACAGAGCGACTTTTAATCAAGCAATAAATCTTTGCAGCGATTTGAGACCCAAGTGCTTGGTGATTGTTTACTCGGCGTGCTCCCAAAACATAGCCAATGAAATACACTCAAATTAAGATTATTGAGCAGTTTTATGCCGGCATCGACCATTTGGTAAGCTGCAAAAGAATTATTACGAAGCTATTTCATTGCTCAACTACACGACGCGGCCGCATCGCACTTAGCAATACACAATTTACATTGTTATTAGCGGTATACTGCAAAACTTTACCACGTAGAAATAAGGCAAAAAACGCCTAAAGGTAAAAAAGAAATAGAAGAAACATCCAGGACTGCCATTGGCCTATTAAATCACTTCGTATAAACGCTCTATCCAATAACGTCGACACCTGAACACTAACAGCCGCACAGTTTGCACGCAAGGTACAGAACAAGAAAGAAGACCAAAGTGACCACTGTAGAATACCTAACCTCTTTCACTTTTCTCAGTGGGCGCAGCCTCTGGTCCTCTGAGTGGATCTCTTTAGCTTTCTCATGTTGTTAGTAAGCTCTAGTTTTTTTATTGGCGTCCCAGAAATATCTGGAGTTGCCATAGCGCTTATTAATTCACTCTTAATAAACGCAATTGCCAATTCGACTACCCTGAACACTAAGCAGCAGCGGCAGTTTTGCAGCCGCAAGGTACACAAATGACCACTGCGCAGAATAAATCCTCACATCATTCGCTTTTCTCGGGGGCGCAGCCTCTGTGTCCTCTGTGGTGATGCCTTGCTTTTTTTTACAGTAAGGCTTCCTAGTTTTTTATTTGGCGTCCCGCAAGAAAATATCTGAGTTGCCATAGGCCTTTGATCACTCTTAATAAACGCTGTACCCATTGCTCTGCACGCTGAAGACTAAGCACAGCGAGCAGTTTGCACCGCCAAGGTACACAAAGTGACCACTCGAAATTATCCTAACATCAATTCCGCTTTTTCTCGGTGGGCTCATGCTCTGTGTCCTACTGTGGTAGATCTCTTTAGCTTGTTTTTTACCGTAAGATTCTAGTTTAATTTAACATAAAAAACCGCATAATTGCTTTGCCGGTTTTGATATTTGGCGTCCCCAAGGATTCGAACCCCTGTTACGCCTGTGAAAGGGCGTTGTCCTTGCTCTAGACGATTGGGGAACAAAAATCTTACTTCAAAGCAGCTTTTTGAAGATTCTCTGCGCGATTTAGTTTTGACCCAAACCGCTAAATATTTATCTCCAATCTAGGCAATCATGTAGACTTTCCTTGTTACCTTTACAAAGGTTGTGCAAGTTTATCTTAAAGCTCAATAATGTGCGTCCCAAGGGGATTCCGAACCCGTTACCGCGTGAAAGGGCGGTGTCCTAGCCTCTAGACGATGGGACAAAAATCTTCTTCCAAAAGCAGCTTTTGAGATTTTGTTGGCAAGGTCCAGCCTGCGAACCGCGCGCAACATTTTCCCCACCTTAAATCCAAGCAGCCTTTGAGACTTCCTGAAAGCTCGATATTATAATCGAACCCCGTCTAATTTTTTCGTATCGATTAACTAGGTTAAAACGAAACATTCCATTATATTGGTGAGCCAGGCGGGATCGAACCGCCGACCTCTTGCATGCCATGCAAAGCGCTTCTCCAGCGGCTATGCCCAAACATTTTGCAAACAAGGTTTCAAAATTGTTCGCGCGTCGTTCCTGACAGCGGGCGCAATTCTAGCATCTGCTCTTCCTGTCAACGATTTTTCAGGAATTTTCTCGATTGCCTATATATTCGAGCGCTTTGCTTATACGTTGTTCAATTTGCTCAGGCTTAATCAAGTTTACAGTCATGATCAAGTGCAGGTGAATTACCCCGGCCGTTACCTAGCCACACTGCAAGGGCATACCAACCTCCATACCGACACCTAATTCATCAAGTCCGCTTGATTAATTGCATCATGAATGGTGTTGGTATTCAATATTATAGCAATAAGTTTATCTTTTGACTAACAGCAAGCGTCTTTGCCATAGGTCTTTAATGTTTTTTTTAGCCGCTGACTCGTCAAATGCTTCATAATCTCTAAAATAGCGACTAATCTGTGCCATTTTTAAGATTCTTTAACACCGCTCTGCTTTGCACCAGCAATAAATCTGAGTTTAGGGCCTTGGCTTAAAATTAATGCCCTGCTGTTCAAAATGCAACGAGCATAGTCGCGACAATTCAGGCGTAAGCTCGCAAGTTGTGCTGATTTAAACCAAATCAGTTTATTGGTATTAAAAGCAGAAGCAGATTGTCCTAGGCCATCCAAGTAAATAGTTCAATCATTTCATCTAAAGAGAAAATCTCTTGGTCGCCATGTGACCTAACCTAAACGAACTGAGATAATTCAACAGGGCTTGTGGAGATATCCTCATCCAAGATATTGCATGACAACTGACCCGCACATGGCGTTTAGATAATTTTGCCATCATCGCCAAATCATTGAACGTGAGCATATTCTGGAATAGGTGCCCCTAGAGCCTGCAATATATGAATTTGACTTGGCGTATTATGATAATGGTCCTCAACTTCGAACGACATGGGTATGCCATATCCCAATCATCAACTATCCACACAAAAATATAAAGTCCGGTAACGCATCGTGCGTCTGATGATCAAGTCCATCTAAACTCTGCTGTTAGCATCTCAATATTGCCCTAATGTGGTCCTTTAACGACACCGAGCCGGTTGGCGGCGTTTTAAAACGTATCGCAAACGTTGATCTTGTGGATGATCGTTCTGTTCGCCTAGAGTACAGGATAGCGAGGTTTTCCACACTTTACTCATCTGCTCTTCAGCGATGGCATCAGAGCTCTGCCCGCTGGTAAAGCGAAGCATTTGTAGGCTTTTCCTTCAGCAGGTAATGTGCTTCATCACATCATTAATCGCTCAAAACGTTGAGTCTGATAATAAGGACGTCGTCCCATATAAACCAACCACTCCATTACTTCTAAAAATGGCATCAATAGCTTCTTGGTAGAACGTCATATCAGTATCTTGTTCTATACGTAAGATAAATTTCCACCTTGGCTTTTTGCCCATATAACCAAGA
>Ga0163217_1058298_pt1 | contig 19075 bp, 19 predicted proteins | sample SynspAceP_FD_185933 | JGI IMG/M metagenome (GOLD analysis project Ga0163217, IMG submission 185933) | Saline lake microbial communities from Ace Lake in Antarctica - Synechococcus sp. Ace-P (PacBio error correction) | ecosystem: Environmental > Aquatic > Non-marine Saline and Alkaline > Saline ...
TAATAAGGGAAGGGAAAAAGGGAAAGGGAAAAAATGGAAAAGGCCCCTTTTGTCCCCGGATAAAGTAGAAGGGGGTAAAAAATGTTTTGGGAAGGGCAACGGATTGGCTAAAAAATTTAAAAACAACAATTTTTTTCCTCTGAATTTCCAATCCAACACCCGGAAAATTTGGGAGAGTGTTTGCAGCCAACGTTTATCGCCTTCTTCCTATTGGCACAAAAATTTGAGTTTTCAAACCTGAAAATGGAGACTGCGAAATGAGGGTAATCCATCGGGGGCAGAGTGTTCCTGTTGCTGGTCCGATAACGAATTGATCCTTGCAATCATATCGGACCCGATGGGGAGAATTAAGTCATTCTATTGGTGCAGATTTGACAAATATAACTCGGCCAGAAGAATCATTGACGGTGTGATATCCAGCATGCGGGAGCACGCCTCAGAAGTTTGGGAAAACTTGATCGCCCCGGAAATCGGGCGGTACCACTTTCCCTTGCCCAGTATTCGCCCATGAAAGTGGCTAAGAACATTTTCGAAACAACAACCTGAATTTTGCATCGGTTGGCATATGAAGGGCCGAATGAGCCTTGGTATACCTTCAAGGGCGATGGTCAGAAATTCCGGGGCGGGGCCTCATGACAATCTGACAGGGCGTTCTAACACCACTGGCCTTCGCCAATAGATTCGCAGGCCGTAATTCTGCCTTGTCCTGATTCCGAGGCCAACCCTGAAATTGGGTTTTGCAGGAGCTTCCGTGGGCATTTCCCTCGCAAATCGATTTTAAACTATTGTCCTCCCGCGGCCTGAATCAAATACGCGGAATGCGAACAACATTAAACTGATCAACATCGAAGGATAAATGGCGGGCCTGAAAGTGGCTATGCCTTGATCGGTTGCGGATAACTATGATGGTTTTTTGCGCTGGCTCAATCTGGGCTGAATCGATCGGTCCATCTGGCATCTGGCAATTTTCAAATTTGAAAAAGGGCCCTCGAAACCGATGTATGTCAGCGGCCATAACAGCGGGATGCGTTTTTCATTCTGCCCCTTGAAGGCGCCTGCCAACACCCATCGCTGCCAATGGTGGAAAGTTTTCGGGTGTGCCCGCCACCAAGAGTTTCCGTTAAAACGCGCCACCTGGCGCGCATCAACAATTTGGATTTCGTTTAGGCCGTCTTTCATTGGGCGGTTTTTTTATGAGGAGGATAAGCCCGTGAAGGGATTTCGTACGCATCATTGTAAATGCGGCTTGTTGCCGAGCGCGTTGCTCATTGGCATGTGAGCTTTTGCAATTTCTAACGATGGTTTGATGTGGCCGTTCGGTGCTCCCACTTCGAGAAGTGGCAGGAATGGTTTATGCTTGCTGGTAGGTCCTACTTAATAGTTGGCCCCTTCGGTGTATCACGCATCATACGCCAGTCCGTGAAAACATTGATTGCGCCAGATAATAAGTTGGGTTGCGAGGTGGACGGCTCAGGACCCGAGTTGGGCCGCCAATCTGAAAGACAGCGCCTATTTGGCAAAGAACAGGCTGAATCCGATGAACAAAAGCTTGAAAGCTGGATCTGCGGAATTTCGTCAGTTGGAAGCGCAAACAGGCCATTGCTGATTTGCAGAACAGGGTAGAGCGCTGACACGGTGGATCAGGGCCAGCAATTGCATTCCCGTTTGTTGCGTATCTCTGACAGGTTTGTGCTGTGGGACAAAGTCTTCGGCTTGGGAGCACCGATCTCACTGTCATGCTACTGGGGTGAGATCATGATGGTAATTGATTGGTGCTTATTTTTCTGACGAGACTTTTGAAGATTCTTGCCAAAGGCGAAAGCCTCTAGAGATCAAAGATGAAACGGCTTTGTGACAACAAAATGCGTTGAATTTTCACATGACCAACAATCAATTGAGTGCAATTAGCTCTGCTATCTCACAGTATGCAAGATCATATATGGATGAAAAACCGTAACATCAACTGCAGAGTATGAAGTTGAGAATAGGAGCTTGAAATCGAAAATAATGGCGGATATCAAGATGCAAGCAAGCAAAAGGTGGACAGGGAGCATTTGGATCATGCTCGGCGCAGGCTGCATTTGGTTACCGGCTTTTAAACGGCGCATGGGAAAAAGTTAGCGTTTTTTTTTTAAAAAAAACTAAATCTTGCTTCGGTCAATCGCAATTAAAAACCCGCAAACCATATTTTTGTGAGTTTCAAATTTGAGTGCGGTTTTTTTTAGTTGGTGCAGGTTTACAACCCAGGACAATCGAAAGATCGTCGGCTGGTTGATTTTACGTCATTGATTTGTCCTAATCCCGGCGCGTTACGCCAGCAAAAAAAATTGTTCCATTGAAGCTTTGGTTTTGTGGGGAAGTCTAGGTTTGTTTCTCCATTTCCCACAACAAAAACTATAGCTCAGCTGAGCTGCTCACAGTGCAGAATAAACGCGGCAGCTAATGCATAATTTGCAACTTCCAGAGTCTGGAACGTTTGTAAAGAGAAACGCCGCCTTTGTTTTCATCAACCTTAGGCTGTGGGTTCTACTTTCTTGGTCCATAGCAGGGCCTTCGTTGTAGCTCTCACTATCCCCATTCTTCATCGAGAAGCCGCTGCAAAGTATAGTGCTTTCCCTGCCCGTTTGTGGGCAAAGTCCTCCCATTGGAGGGTCATTGTCCAAGCTTGGGTCGGAAAAGCATAACCATCAGCTGCGCAGTGTTAATGGCGTTTTCTCCTAAATTCGTGGGCGGATAGTTGGCCTTCCTCTTTGCTGTCTTCAATACTGGATAACCAGTGGCTTGCACATACAACCGGTCGAAGTTTCCATTGGTTGGCCAAAGCTGAGGCGACCTGCAGCAAGATTGCCATTCTGGCAATGTCGCAGTCCTGTTAGCGGGCCGCTGCATGATACAAAGGCAGGGTTAAAAAATAGCAGATCTCCTTTTTGCAAGCGACTTGGACACATCCGTTTTCCTCAAAAAACGTCGCGAAAGTCCTTACGGGTAAGGCCTACGATAGCCGGCAACCATAACGCTGCGAGAAAGGAGTAAAATTTTGTCGGCCCGCTTCAATTGGCATATCACAATGGTCAATCGCTGCTTTGCAAAAGTGGAGTGCCTGGGACATGTGGGTAAGAAGGCCGGCGGGTATTTTTGCTGCCCTGTTTCTTGCAGGCAGAAATCCCAGATGGGTAATTCGAATGCGCATCCTGTGCTCACCGCCAGGCCGACGAGATTCACTTGGGATGTACCATTTTATAGTTGGGCCCAAGCCATCTTCACAACCTAAGGCAACCATGTCGTTGCCGTAAGTAAACTTATGAATGTGGCTGGTATCTGCTTCAACAGATTTCTGCAATGGAATTCCCAAAATGCGATCAGTTTTGCTCCAGCTTTGCAAAGTGGTTCACCGCCTGATCCAGAGCGTTTCCTTCGCGCTCTATGATCTGATAGAAGATCTCACTGCGGGGCCTATCGAGCACGCCACAATATCCTCAATTAGGCATTTTGAATGACGAAAGGTGGCCTGCAAACCCTGAAACATAGACCTGGGCTAGCTCCGCCAGCACTTGCCTTCGACCCCCAGTAGCAGACTGAACAGTTCTCGCAATTCTATGTGAACCGGTAAACCGGAATGTTCGTCTAAATTGCCACCTGCATTTTGAACATCGGTCTAACAGTTTTTCACCTTCTCAGCGATTCCCAGGAACTTCCTCTCAGACCTGGCCACTTTGTTTCGTGTACCAATCGGTGGGTGGGGTGCATAGCTTTGTTTCTGTGGGCCTGAATGCTGTTCTCCTCCAAAATCTCTTTTACAGAATACATGATTGTGTTTCATAGCACCCACTTCTCTAAAACCATCAAAAAAACGTCACATCAAATTTGAAATCGAGATTTGATTTGGCAATCACATAGGTTTTTCTTGTGAAGGAAGTAGCCCATCCGGCTGGCGTCAAAGCAGCTGCAAACGGTTTGAAACGCGGTTTAAAAATTCGTTCGCAAGTGAAACACCAAACGCGTGTCTGCGTGTCTTGCGGCGCCGTTGAGGAATTGGAACGCCTCCAGGATAAGTTCTGAATTTGTCGGAAGAGATTTTTTGAAATCGATGTTGTTTTATCCTGAGGCGCCGATCCGATTTGCCGAGATTGGTACGTGTGCAGTGGAGGCGGGAGATTTGCAAGTTTTTCTGCCCAAGCCAATCGGTTTCGTCCGCGGTTTTCACTTCGGGAGACAGTGGACAACACCGGAGTTGGTTGCACGATTAAGAACGGATTTGGCCTTAAACGCAGTAAGGGTGTGCTTCTCAAAGCCAAGAAATCCTTCCAGAAAATTTGTAACGCAATCGGGTGTTGAAGAGCAGGCATGTTCCACCGCAACATTGTGACAGACATTCCAGAAAGCGCTCGTAATTGCGTATGCAGGCATGGATAACATCAGGCTGGAGAAACTGCATCATGACTTGAGTCCGCGTTTTCGTGACCGGTTTGGTGGCACCAATTCTTGCTGACCAATAATCACAGTGATTTTAGGTGGCGAAGCTGATCGTAATCGCCGTTTTCAGGCAATCCATTCTTGCTTGCAGCCGGCTCGTTAATTTGGATTTGGTAGAAATTTAAGGCGTGTGGGTATGGTCCAGTCGAATGCGGGACAAAAAATCAGTGACCGCGCTTTTGGAGCGAGGCACATTCAAATTATTGCCTTTAATTCTGCAGGAAGGGTGGCAATTGGGCGAATTCTTGAAGCGTTTTAATGACCTAGATGTGCTGGAATCCGTGTTTGTAATCGGGCCATGATCTTGATGAATGAAGAACCGTAATGCTGCTATCTTGAGGGCGCATCAGCGCTGCCATTGTTGCATGACTTAACAAAGATACTGAGACAGGCCTTGCCGGTTTCATGCCTTCCATAAGCCCAAAAATTCAAAAAGCTCAAGCGGGGCGCTTTTCTACGGTGCAGATAGTGGACACATGCCAAACATTCCGGATTTGGCGTGACAGGGTCAATTGCTGCCTTGAAATAATTAGTTTAAGTGGGCGAGTCACACCCCAATTGCTAAAAGCCTTAGTGCAAAAACGACAATCGAAATGACCGCAATATGTCGCAATTTGAAATATCTTAAATTCTCATAAGTGAAGTCAACTTTTGACAATCTAACCTTCTGAATTAAATCAAGAAAAGATTGATTTTTCGCAGTTTGGTTCCAGAGGGCCTGTTGGTTACACGCCGGTTGACTTTGCTGCACAAGGTTGCACTTATCGTGTTTCAAGGGGCGAAATGGGCCACTAAAGAAATGAGTTGGCTATGAACTTGTGCAGTCCATGAGGCTTTTAAACCGCGGTATCGGAAATGAATGCCTGTCATTACAAGGTTTCGATTGAAATCCTGTTCGGAAATTTTAGTGCGGGCCCCGTAAACACGCCGGTCGTCGCTTTTTTTTTATGTTTTTTATGAAGTCCCAGAGGAAATCCCTGAGCAATAATCAATTGCATCCCAAAAGTTTAAAGAAGCGCAGAAGATGATGATGACGGTCGGATGGACCGGCGCGCATTTCTGCGCGTAGCGCGTTTGTTGGGCGTTTCAGCTGGCAGTGCCTATGCAAGGTCAGGGCTTCGTCCAGCCTGCATGATGCGGCTGGACATGGCAAATATGCCATTTGTTGCTGCGACCAGAAGGCGAAAAAGCAGGCGGCATAATTGAAAAAAGGTGGCAATGGATATTCAGAAAAAATGGGACGATCCTGCCACTTATTACTGGTCGGAGATGTCCCAAACCAGACAAGACACACCCTGGAATTTCTTACTCTGACGGGGTACGAATAACATCACCCGCTGAAAAATTTGGGGGTTTTTTTGGGGGGGGGTGGATGGCTGGGAAGCATCAGACAATCATAAAACCTGTGACCTTCAACAAATAACGCAGGGTGTGAAAGGCAACAATGCGGATAGCTGAAACTGCGGAGCAGTCAATTTTAACATTGAAGCGCTGGATTGGACCGCGATCTTGGATTCTTCAAATATTGGCGCGTCTTCCATTGCCGGCAATGCTGGAAGACGTCGGTGAGAAGAAAGCGATGGTGGAGGGGTCTGTTGAGGTGTTGGAGCTCCCATACAATCTCGGCTAATCTTCAAAAGCCTGTTTCTGTCAGTGCCCGGAAGATTTTTCAATATCCACCTCGATTGTACATCCCAAGTTTCAAAAGCTCCTTTTCCGACAATCCACTTGTGAACGGGTGCCCTACGAATTGGTTGAATTGGTGGGTCTGGGGAAAATGCATTCTCCAAAAAAGAACGCTGACTCAATGACTATTGGGGAGGTAAAGGTCTATCTCGATGAGATTTCACTATTACGATTTCTCAGCCGATGAACTCACTGGACATCCGCATTTTCCCTGGGGCGAAGTAGATACGACTCAATCGAGTTTTGGCGTCGAGCAAGTTGGAGTTTGCGAAAGCAATTGAAGGTAAAATCTTGACCGCGCGTACGTCCAAACGCTGACCTTGAGGATGCAGGTTGATCAGGCCCATTTGATGATATTTCGTGTGCGTCGCGCTTTTTCGATGGCAATGTGATAATGCCGTGCCGGAAGCACTGGTAATAATCAGAAGGAGGTGTATCGGAGCCATATCAATGTAGCGCTCTATGCCATCTCCGAAGCATTTGATCTTCCGGTTCCTGACCGGGATGTCGAAGTGCGAAGGCACTTTTTAGCGTGAAGGCCGGTTACGCTGACGTGGATTGATTGACCATTGAATATCGGAAACACCGATGGCCCATGGCATCAGGACTGTCGTGGAAGCTTGTCAAGGGATCAGGTAAAAGAATGCCGGAATTACGCTTCAAAATACAATGTATTTGCTGCCGTCCAAATAGTGGGAAAGTCTGGGACAAGACACCCTTTGGGGCCACTTTCCTGGACCCATCGTCCATAGGGAACATGGTTCTGTCATTGCGGCTACAAGATCCGGGCGTTCCTGGATACGAAACCCAGTGTGTCAAAGCGCCGAATTGTGAACGCGGCCCTGGATGAGGCAAGACAGCTTACGCTGGATGTGGGAGGGAGCGCCGCGCCAAAAATGGAAATGGTGCAGAAAGATCAATGCGAGATGCCGGCGAATTGTTTGGTATTCCATATTCCGGCCCTGCTCTATCCATTGTAAGATGGCAGCGTATAATGGGGTTTCCATGCACTCCGACGAAAGTGTTCATTTGTTCAACAAGGTTTGGAAAGCCTAAGTCGCGAAATGCCCAGAGGCCGTGCAGACACCTGCCACGGCCTCTCTTTTATCAGCGCTGTCCCATCAAGCGCCCTGGCAAATCAATCATGGTCCCTGCCGGTGCCCCAGCTTAACGTGAGTCCCTTGGGAGCAATTTTCCAGGCACAATGACAAATTTTTATTGAGAACGTATTCTCAATGATCCCTCATCATGCTGACGCGCTTATTCATCCTGTTTTGTTGATATTTGAAACTCCTGAATTTAAAAAAACGTTCTTGGCGTTCAAGAGCTTGGTGGTTTTGCCGTGAAGTGCGGTTGACCTGATGCCAGTTTATGAAAACCTGGCCGAAAAAAAAGGAATCAATGTTCCTTTATGAGGCGGTTATGAGCAACTGGATTGGTGGCGGTCGTAAAAAGGTGATTCGATTTCACAGAGAAATATGAGATGTTGGTCCCCTGTTGTGGGACAAATTGAAAAAAGAACAGGAATTCTTGCATTCTGGGTTTGCCGCTGATGATATCCGTTGTCAACTCTTTCTGGGTGTCGCTGTGCGGGTATGAAAAGAGGGATCCTTGCAGAATCGTTCGGTCCTCGTTTCATCTCGGTGTTTTTTTTACGACATTCCGGAAATCGCGAAACAGCCATCTGTTGATCGGGTATTCTGCTACTCGTCTTGGCTGTCTGCAAATCAAGTCCAATGAATTTTTCCGGGTTTGACTGGAAAAGGCGCTTGGTGCTGCCAGTGCTACACTGTGATTTAATGATTTTGGCTATGTCGCGCGGATGACGCGGGCATCCATGCCCGAATCTGCCGTCGCAATACATCAAGGAACAGCCATTCTGAGGCCCTGCCTTACAGGCGGGTTCATGCCAAATGAAACATGCCTTTGCGCAATGCCTGATCGTCTCTTCACCATATCGTGCTGCAACCAATTGGTTGTTGTCCGGGGTCGTTGTTGTGGAGGTCTTTTTTGAATATGACGGTTTCGGCAAGATGCTGGCTGAAGCAAGCCCTTTTCCAGATATTGAAGTGTGCAGGCCTGTACGCCTGGTAGCCTGTTCTGGTAGCCGTCCTTTCCCAGATTATCTATCGAGGACATTTGGCTATACGTTTCCCTTAATCCCCGCATTTCGGTTTTCAAGTTAGAGCGTAAGTCATGGCGTCGCAGATCTTGAAAATGCCGCAGAGTTCGATGTTCGAAGCCGAATTCGGCGAAAACCAAAAACCGATGTTGGCCCTGTTTGCGAAATCATGGTGGGTTCCACTGACGCTTTATGTGATGTTTTGGTCTGGATGAATGTAGTGCTGCTGCCAGCCATCCCGGCCACCCATCGCGGCTTTATGTCATTGCCTGTGGGGCGTTTCGTGAATCCAAGGTTGCGCTTGTTGGCTTACGCTGTGTGTTCTTTCCTGGCTGATTATTGGGCAGTTTCTGCGAACCTATCTGCCGTTGTTAAGAATTCCCAACAAGCCCGATTGCGCCTTCGCATACTTTCCATGGAGAAACAGAGAAGAAAGACACCTTCTTTGTCCCTCGGGAGTGATTTTAAAGGGGACGAGATCTTCTCTCCGCATGATTTGGGGTGCAGAGAGTTCTTAGCTGTGGGTTGTGTCGGCCACGGCTGTAAGCGTATGTAGTTGGCACGGTGTCGGTTTGATCGCGCTATCTTCAGGGTGGTTGGGGATGAAGCCATTCTCTTTCAGTTAGCAAACCGTCTTTTTGTCTTTTTCCGGTCATGGTTGCTGTTTCATTGTCGTTTGAACTATCTGGGACCGTCGGGGCTTCAATATTTGTAAATTGCAGTTAGCATTTGCATCGGCTCCCGCCATCATGCCGCATCGTTCGAGAACTGACTTTGGACATAAGACCCGCGATTATGTTGTATGCGGCAACAAAAACGTGGGGTGAGCATCCTTATACAAATCATGCTGGTTGAGACTGCTCCCCAACGTACGTCGTCCATTGATTGTGGGAATGCCGTGCCTGATGGCTTGGAATACATCCAGGTTTGCTTATCACAACACTTAACGTTTCTTGGCCTTGCCTGCAGCACCGATCCTGATTGGGGGGCTCATGAAATCCGAGAGTCGGCGCGGGGTCGCGATGCTCTGGAAAAATTCTCAAATACTATGCCTGCTGGTACGCGCTTTTCGGTGTCTTCATTGTCCTCGGATTTTAACTTGTTGGCTGACGGTCTTACGTGAAAATCAGCTTTTAAAAGACTAGGACAGGTGTGAGGATGAATAATGGATTGTAAGTTACCCGGTTCTTTGAATGCAGGGATTTGGTGCCATTCGTAATAAAAACGAGGGCTGGTGAATTCGCGCTGTCAATCGATTTCAATCCTAAACCATATGCCCAATGAATCGCATGGCATTCGTCGTGAATGTCCGGTTGCGGTAAAATCCACCGCGCGCTGCGATCATAAGGCGATACCCTCGGCGCTTAACATGTTAACATTCAAAAGCGGCAAATTCTTTTCCATGGCCCGTGACATGAACTGCCTGAGCAAAGAAAAATGCGGAAGCTTCGCGGTTCGCAAATTGCTATGGTGTATCAGAGCCGATGGCCTCCCTGAACCGGCCATGAGAATATCCGACCTAATTGGAGAGTGCCATGTTTCCATGACAGGGATAGCGCGGCAGATGCAAAGTCTGAAAGCACTTGCAAATTGCTGGAAAAGGTGAAACTGCCGCGATCCGTTCGCGCATCATGAACTCCTTCGCGCACCAGATTTCTGGGGGCAGCAGCAAAGCGCGTTGTGATTGCGATGGCGCTTTTTTCAAAACCCGAAACTGTTGTTTGTTGGAATGAACCAACACAGTTTGGATGTACTGTGGAAGCTGGAATAGTAAGAGCTTATCCGTGATGTTTGCGGTTGAGTTTTGGCACGTCCTCTGATTTTCATTCAACCACAATTGGGACTCATTTTGAGACCCTGTGACAGGCCTTCACGCGTTAGTATCAGGGAGGCTGTGGAAAATGGCGATATCGGTGATGTATTGACGCAATATGCGCCACCCTTACACGCGGCGTCTGTTCAACTCTGATTCCGCTGCCGGGTGCTGATAAGAAAAGCAAGCCTCTTTTAACCTATTCGCGGCAGCTTGCCACTGCATCACGAAAGAACCAACTGGTTGCTATTTTGGACCTGCGTTGACTTTTTCGAGGAAGGGCGCTGTGACCAGGAACTTGTTGCGCTGGAAGAAACGGCCCGAAGGCAAAAATCATTTTGCTCGATGTTGTGCAAGTTTCGCGAATTGACTTGGGAATGCTGAGCAGGCGACCGTCAATTGCGCGTAAATGCCCGTTTTGCCAAGGTCGAGGTGGTTCTGGAGCATTACAAGACCCTTCAAGAAGCATTATCGGGTTGAAAACGGGGAGGCCTGTTCTTCTTTGGAGCTGAGGCAAGTTACCGTCAAAGGCCAATGAGGTATTAGCTTTTCATGCAAGAGAAGCCGAGACCGAGCCATTGTTTTGGCGAATTCCGCTGCGGAAATCTAACATTTTGCGAAGGTTTTGATGGTGGTTGGAGAGACGCAACGTCCGCATATCCAGTTTTCGGGGGAATATTGAGCTTGGAAGTCTGACGGTGGCAAGATCGAGAATAGCTGACTACAATTTCAAAGCTGCAATAAATGGGTGTTTTCAGAACCCCTTCGATACGCTGATCCAGCCATACGATTGGCATCAGATATGTTCAGCGGTGTCATCCGAAAGTTCGGGGTGGAGAAAGAACCGGTCAAGTTGAAGCCCGGGTCTTTGAACTCCTCGATATTGTCCAAGTTACCGCGATTTTGCCAAACGCCGACCAAAGGCAAATTGTCAGGTGTCAAGAAACAACGGTTTGGCATCGGCCCGTTGCGTTTGCGGGTAAATCCATCCATGGTGAGTTGCAGATGAACTGTGGGTCGCTCTGGGATTGTTCTGTACAGGCTGCTGATGATCGGAATTGTCTGATGGACATCAAACGGTGATCACGCAAGCCAACCTTGTTTGTTCATGCAGTCAATGACCTATGCGGGTTGTCCAGATATCTCGCAGACCACATTATTGTTATGGTATTCTGGGGCAGATAATGGGCAGGGGCGCACTGATTGAAAATTCTTTTCGCCGCCCTAATCATACCGTACACTGAGGCCATTGCTGTCGGCAGTTCCCGTGGCGGAAATACGTCTATGAGAAGCGAAAAATCGTTTTTTTGCAAGGAAGAAATGCCGTTCATCGCTTTTTTTTAGACCGCCAAAAAGGATGTCTCTTTCTCAACTACGGTTGCCAGCCACAAGATTGATGGATTGTGCGATACGGAAGTCCCGACCTGGTCCGATACGGTCCTCCAGGTGCTGACTCGGTCTGCGCGGACAACCAGATCTTGTGTCATTTGAGCGACAGAAACGCTGAACAATATGCTTCCCGGTTTTCCGCAGCAAAGGGAAGCACGACACAGGAAGAAGGGCACTGGAACGGCTGAGTAACTCAGCTTTTTAGGCTTTTCTGCTCCGTTTTTCTTGGTTTGGGTTGGCCAGCCCCAGGAATTGGCGGGGAGGTTCTGAATCAGTGCCACGAACCGTTTGTCGGTTTTTGGGTGACAAGGCCGGGGTCCTTGCAAGCGACCGAAAAATTGTAAACACAACCAGCATTCCGTGCATCAGGCTTGTATAGACAAAAATTGACGGTGAACCGAATTGTTTTCGGAAAAACACGGCGGCAAAGAATGGGCCGCCACCAATTGGCGCCGGCCGAAAAGAAAAACATCAACCCTGCAGCCACCAGCACTATTGGTCATCTTCAGCTGATCAAATTGGCATGAGCCTGGCGGAGACAAGGCATAAAGGGGCAAAATGGCAAATGCTCAAAGGCGAAAAATATCCGATCAGGGCTTCCCGTTTTGCGATGTGGTGCGAGTGCGACCAGGGTATGAACTGGCCGCTATGGCCGCCACATGTCGAAAATCAATGAGAGAAATGCGTGCGGTTGAACCTATCCGGACAGCCAACCTAACGGATATGCAGCAAAATGCGCCAGCAATACACGCTCATGAACAAGGCGATGCCCGTTTCATCGAACCCGACATCTGTGCATAAAAGCGGCCCGATGTTCGGAGGCTGAAATTTGGTAAGACCGATTGTAAAACAGCCGAAACAGCTAGCCGGTGAATTTGCCCAAAATGGTCTTTAACGTCAATTGAAATTCTCAGGCGGGTTTGGGACTTGATCGGTCTGATAAGCGAAATTGGTCACGATGGACAAGGCAATACAGCATGGCTGCCTACAGAGAAGTGCGAAACTCATTGCCCCGCCTCCCAAATGCCCGGGATCAGAAACTGGCTGCTGGTGAAGCAAGCAGATCGAACCATCCTATAGGTAGCGAAAGGACACGGGCTTCGGTTTGTTTCTTTGCTTTTGAAATTGAATCCAACTTTCAACTGTTGTGAATCAGTCCCGGAAAAGCAAAAACCATGACAGAATCGCAGGCAATCCAAAGGTGGATGCAAATGGCAAGGAACCATCAAAAGGGTGCAGACAAGCTGACAAAGCTGCCCAAAGTCCTGCAAAAGTTCGGATGTGACGGACCGATTTGAAAGAAGACGCGGTTGCATAGATGCATAAGGCCAAGCAGAAATCCGGTTTGAAATAGCCCGCGCCAATCAGTCCGGATTCAATGTGCAGAAAAGCCCTTCCGAAGTTCCCAACGCAAATGTAATGAGCGTCCCTGTAGGCCATTGCCGGGCGAGTAGAATGCCGGCGGCAATGAGAAGGTGGGAGTAGGGCTAGTGGCATTGCGGCCTGTGCTCACGTAAATTTTTTCCTCGCATGAGCGCTTCCATTCGGAAAACACATGTCCAGTGCTGCAGATGCGTTTTTTCTCACGCTTCAAGCGACATGTTTACCAGACCTTCTCAGGCCAACACTGGTTTCGTTCCAAAAACTCAGTAAGTGCCTATCGCGGGCGATGGGAAATCCAGTGATCTGGAAAATTACAATCGCAGCTCTGTACCATGCCTTGCCTGCGGAACCATAAAAAGCCAACAGCCAGGAAGCAAAGCAGAATAACGCTGAGTGGCCCCAGTTTCCGACCGCCGGGACAATGGAAAAGATATCACCCTGTGACGAAGTGAGATTGGGAGAGACCGTATTTCAGTCAGAACAGCTGTGCGAAGCCCAAACCATGCAGCAGGCCGAACCTCAAAAATGACAAAGGGTCGCATTTTGCTCAGATGATTTCCATTAAACAGGTTTTTTCAAACGCAGATATGACAATTGAAGCGGCGGATCAACGGCTCAACGATACCCGGTGGAATGCTGACCAGCCCGAGCATCCCCAGAGCCAGGCGGTGATTTGTTGAGCCAGCGTAAAGGCTGTGAATCTGCAGAAACAGCGGCGACAGACGCGTGCTGAGTCAGAAAATAATCCGATCAACAAAACAGAATAATATGGATCCAGACCCTTGGGAATGATATGAGCATATGCCGTGACGACATAGTCAAGATTACCTGCCACGTGCTTTGGGACGTAATGCCCCGAATGGAATATTGGGATAACTGGGTGGCGCCATTTCGCGGTAAGCCGGTATAGCCGCGCCAGTGTCCACTTAGAGGCCGCAGTAGCACAATTGCGCCAAGCGCTTGAATTCCCATGAAACTGTCATGTTTTGCGCATTGGCTGGCAACTTCGCCTTTAAATTTGACCGGAGAAATACTGGCAACCGAAAGATCTCCAATGTCGGGGGACTGAACAGGCTGTCGATTGATGTCTCAGCCTGTTTTCAATCGCGGAAATGTAAATTTTGACCGAATAATCGCTTCACTGTTTGCAGTGACCCTGTGCTCCTGCAATTCATCTGCTGAAAGCGCCCTGAGCGTATTGTAATGCTCTGATTGTGGCGATTGGTCCGTGTCTTCATGTTCAATACCCCGATGCAAGAGGGCGGGCTTCAAGATTAAGTTGCAATATCGAGTTCAAATGGCAGAACCATCCGGAGAAAGACAAGATCAGCGATTGGCTGGCTGAATTTCCATGAGCACGGGAATGCCGGTTCGATGCGCAAATGATGCAATTGTAAATTAAGGAGAAGCCAGTATTGCAGGCACTAGATTTGACTGGAGTCGGGATAAAGAATTTGAATTTTGTTCGGCCAAAGTTTGAGTTTCCATATTGTGTGTCATGTGCAAGCAATTGGTTTGAAATTTTGGCACTGAGTTCCCGGAATAACCAATGTGAGGCTTGTGCCTTCTGGAGTATATAATTTATTGCACTGCTTAAGCGCGTTTCCCCTTGCAATCAAATTTCGTCTTCTTTCATGTCCTTCCTGATCGTTTGGATCGATTGCGGGTCCACTGAAGTACGTTGGCCCACGAAATTCTGGAATCGAAAACCGGATCGCGTCACAATCGCGGTTGGTGAGGAATTTACTGCCACCTTGAATGTAGGGCAGGTATCTTTCCGTAGCAACCTATCATATCTTTCCGCCAAGATTTGATGCGATCACCGTAAACAGCGGTTGTTCCACAAACCACGTGGTAAAGCCGAGTTGGCGACAATCCCGTCTTCAAAATGCGCGCATTGAGGATCTGGCCCTTCAGAATCATCGCATATCAGTCCAAGGTCGAGGGCCTGAAACTTATGCGAGTTTCAGAAAGTTCAGCAGTTTCTGGATTATGAAGGTCTGGTTGGGTGTTGGATGCGCCATAAAGAACGTCAGCTTGGCCAGCTGAGATTTCAAGAGAAAATTATACTGCCGTTTGCCAAATCTCTTGTTCAGGTTGGGCCCTTATAAAACTCGATTGATTTCAACCAAGATCAATGCGGTCGGTTTACGCGATTGAGCTTGTTGCGATGAATTCTCCTTTTGAGCCTGGAACGGGAGGCGTTTGGAAGGTTTCAGCTTTTTGCGATCAGGGCTCCCTTTGGGAGAACATTCAGATCGCTACTTTCAAGCGCGAAAACTGATGGTCTGTTTTCTCGCGTCTGACGCGCAGTGGATGCAGAATGGTACTGCTTGAATCTTAATCGATAGTAGCGTGTTTTTTCTTGTCAGTGCAGTGCAGATGGGAAGCTATTGATCCAGAGCAGTCTGCGGAAAGCGTGAATGGCCGTATCCCTGTTTGGAAAAGGCCTTTGGGCCTCTCTCAGCTTTCGATTTGCGGCAGACTGAGTTTCAAAAAAGCCAACCATTAACAATAGTTAATTGGGCTGGAATGTAATCCGTAACTGATTTACACCACGTAACTCCCACATCAAGCGCTTGATGATAAATTCTGAAAACTCATCCAATGCTCAGGGAAAGCAATTCCAAATGAAACTGTTTAAAACTGTATTGGCCGGTATTTCGCACTCGCATTCAGCGCGTCCGTGTCAAATGCTGCAGGTCACAGCAAAGATATCGTCGATACTCGCCGTCGAGCTGTTCGTTTGAACTCGGTTGCCGCCGTTAACGGCGCCGAATTCTTGTGGATTACACTGAAAGGACGAAGGCCCTTTTCAACGGTGTTTGCAACAACCGACGAAGCGTTCGCAGCACGTGCCTGCTGGTACCATGTGAAAGATCTTTTGAAGCCAGAAGAACAAAGACAAGCTGATTGCTGTTCTTGACTTACCACGTTCTGCCTGGTAAGTGATGGCTTGCGGGACATTGCAGGCAAAAGAATGATGGCTGCGACTGTTTCCGGGGTTCGGAAATTGATGTGAATCGCAATGGCGGCGTCCATGATCCATGATGCAACTGTCCGTAACTTGGCAGGACATTGAACCTCCAATGGCGTCATCCATGTTATCTGACAAAGTACTTCTAGCCTGCCAATGTAAACACCCTTCAGTCTCTGGGCGAACTCCCCCATTTCGCATGTAGACAAGTTTGAATAGAATGTGAGCCGCCAGCACCCATCCGTGCTGGGCGGCTTTTTTTGTTGTCTGGCGTTTCAAATAGATTGGGGCCTGCCCTAAGTTTTTGCCAAGCTTAAAAAACTTTGGCCATTTCGGCTATCAGTATTGCGAATGCACATGTGATCTGTCGTAGAAGGTGCTCAATCTCATATCGCATGAAAGGAACGATTCAGCCCTATGGGCGCGGCAATTTATCTATCACATATTGAGCGGGCTTTCAAAGAATCCTAGTTCGCGGCGGCAAGAAGGTGCTCAACAATATTCCACCTGTCTTTTACCCGGAATGCGAAAATCGGTGTGCTCGGGCCAATGGTTCCGGTAAGTCGACCTGTTTGCGCATTAATGCTGGTCTGGACAAAGACTATACGGGCGAGGCGTGGGCAGCAGATGGGCCAAAAATCTGTTATCTGCCCCAGGAGCCGGAACTGAATGGCTCCAAGGATGGTTCTGGCAATGTCCATGGGAAGTGCGTTGCGAAAGACAAGCATGGCGATCATGATCGCTACAACGAACTGATGAATGAACTATTCTGCCGAAGACCCCGATGAGGGGGGCCAAGCTTCAGGAACATGAAATCGATGCTCAGGATCTTTGGGATCTGGACAGCAAAGTCGAAATGGCGAGGAAGAAGCCTGCGCTGCCCGCCCGGGGATTCTTCCGTTGAAAATCTTTCTGGGGTGAAAACGCAGGGTTGCTCTTTGCCAATTGCGTGGCGGAACCGGATTTGGTTGCTGCTGGATAGCCAACCAATCAATCTGGAATGCTGAGACGGTAAAGCTGGCTGAGAAACATCTTGTAGCCGTGTAAAAGGATCTGTGTCTTGAATCAATCAACCCATGATGTACTTCCTAGAACAATTGTGACTGGCTGGGATTCTGGAACTCGACCTGCGGCAACGCATTCCCTATGAGGGCATACTATTCTTGCTAATCTGGAGTGCCAAAATCCAAAGCGCAAATGGCGCAGGAAGGGGCGTGAAAGATGAAGCCCGTCCACAGCGTGGGGCTTGGAGCGGAACGGGAATGGATAGCAATCCAGTTCCGAAAGCGCGTCAGAACCAATCGAAGGCAACGTATCCAAAGCCTAGAAGAAGTTTGGTGGAAACGCAGTGCTGCCCGCAAAGCCAGGCCCAGGCCCAAATTCTCATTCCGCCCAGGTAACGGCTGGTCAAATCGTTATTGAAATGGAGGGTGTCTCCCAAGGCTATGGTGATCGGCTGTTTGGATCGATGAATTTTGACCCCTTCATACTGCCTCCCGGGCGGCACTGTGGGTGTTATTGGTCCCAATGGTTGCGGGTAAGACCACTTTGTTCCGTATGCTCACAGGGCAGGAAGAGCCGAATGCCGGGTAACTGTGCGATTGGGTGAAACCACAAAGCTTGCTATGTCGACCAGTCACGTGACACGCTGGAACGCGACCAGAAAGTCTGGGAAGAAATTTCCGGTGGTGACGAAGTCATCAAACTTGCAAGCAATGAGATGAACAAGTGGCCTAATGTTGTGCTTTCAATTTCAAAGGCGGCGACCAGCAACAAAGGTTGGGTCTTTGGTCGGGTGGTCTAGCGGCAACCGGGTGCATTTTGGGCAAAAATGCTGAAAGTCGGGCTCAAATGTTCCTGCTGCTGCGATGAGCCAACCAAATGATCTTGATACGGAAGACCCTTGGCGCACTTGAAAGACATGCCGCTGGGAGGATTGTGCTGGTGCGCCGTGGTTATTTCGCATGAAATCGCAAATGTTCCTTGATCGGCCGGCGAACCCACATGCTGGCTTTTGAAGGGGGACAGCCATGTGGAGGGGTTTTGAAGGCAACTATGCTGATTAACGAGAAGTAAGAGCGTCCCGCCTTGGCGCTGACGCCGTGAAAATCACGTCGTATCAAAAATACAAGCCGTTTTTCCGTTAGAGTCGCTATGGTGTTCTGGCCGCTCTCGGGCGCCAAGATATACGGCCAGAGCTATGGCCCAGACAGATAAGCATAGAACCAGAATAGCGTTCTGGAATGCCTGAATTGGTGTGTTCTGATGGCTTCATCGCGAAAGATGGCTGCTGTCCGTCCATTGCATGACGCCGACTCCCCGACAGAAAAAAGAAGTTCAAGCAGCGTGACGTTGCCGCGTCCGACTGCCTGAGGTCGGAAGAAATGGCCGTGGCATGGGCCCATCAACACGGAATTATCCCAATAACCGCAATCCGCATAAAACCCAGCAAATTGCGTGGTCAGGAAACAGGGGCTGGAGCGGTCCAGATTGGCAAGTACACAACATAACAGAGAAACCACAATTGCCACCAAGCCGGCTGACATCCAACCATTTTGCGGGATGGTGACCAACGATCCAACGGACCGGTATGCAACCGCTCCCGGCAATCATGGCGAGAGCCATCCACAAGTGAGTGTTCCGATTGCCGCTGAAATCCAGACCGTAGACACCCGACACATTAGGTGCGGCGAATCCAGTAATCCTCTAAGCCCCGCAGGAAATGGCAATAGGCAAATGGCCATAATTGGAAAAAATTGCCACAGAGCTCTCAATTTCAAGAGCGTGAGGAAAATGAACGTGATCTGATGGATTGTCGCTTGTGGTTTCCCGACACCGGATCTTTGACAAACTGATAAACGCAGAACAATTGCTATGGTCAGGTAACAAACAACCCGAACATAACGGACCGCCAAGCCAATAAACTGGAGTGGCCAGAGTTCCAGCGGCATGCGCCGGCAACGTTTCAACGGAGCCAATGCAACAAACAAGCGTGACAAAAGAACCAAAACGCAACGGGTCTGGAAAAGCTTGGCAGATATAGAAGTTGGCGCCATCAGCACCGGTGGACAACACCCCAATTCCAATCAGCCCATTGCGCAATCAGATGCTCAGGCGCGGTTGCCAGGGCTAGCCAGAGAAACGCCGCCTCAGCGCCGAAAGGGAAGAAGTGCAGCGGTCCATGGCGTCGTGGACCCAAACCGGGTCTAGCCATATTCCACCGGGAATTGTG
>Ga0163217_1042493_pt1 | contig 19073 bp, 13 predicted proteins | sample SynspAceP_FD_185933 | JGI IMG/M metagenome (GOLD analysis project Ga0163217, IMG submission 185933) | Saline lake microbial communities from Ace Lake in Antarctica - Synechococcus sp. Ace-P (PacBio error correction) | ecosystem: Environmental > Aquatic > Non-marine Saline and Alkaline > Saline ...
GTTTTGTATTTTTCTTTTATATATATATATACACACAACACACCACACAGAATATGTTAGAGAAAATCATTTTTTTTGGTTTTTATGGGTTTGCTCTCTCTCTCTGTTCCCCTCGGTGTGTATGAGTAAATTCGTTCGTCCCATATGTGTGCCCATGCTAACGAGGTAATCTCTGCCTTTTTGTCTCAGCGTATTAGGAATGGTTGGGGAAAAATCGTGTTAGCTCGTATCTCCTGGGAGAAATACTAAGCCGCAACAAAAAATACGACTGTTGAGCCGCTCGGCTCGAAAATTCCTCTGTGAAAGTGGTCGATAAGGACACGGTTTTGTTGCCCCACTTTCGCCGGGCACGATTGCAGCATTTTTGGCGCAAGATCCCATTGTTTCAACATCCTCGATAGTATTAAACAAACGTGTCAAAAGGAAAATGGTATATCGCCTAGTTCCTCGCGAAAAGGTGAAAATGCCCTCACCGGTGTTGAAAAGCTTCTGGAAGTAATGAAATTTTATGGGTGTCTGGGGAGTATCCGTTTAGCCAAACTAATTTTAACAAAATAAGTTAACTTAGAAGTTACAAATAAATTAAACTTTTACTTGTTTATTTCCTTTGAGCATAGTCTGAAATGACTTTTAAATGTATCTTTCACAAAAAAAGAAAACCTCATGTTTCAAAAAGTTGAAGTTTTTGAATTCTGTAATTAATTGTTTGCAGGGTTTTTTGGTTTTTTCAGCTACGTGCGCCAGATCAAGTGGGAGACGATCGTGAGGAAAGAAACCTAAATCGGATAATCGAGCGTTGCGTGAGTCGTACAAGAGCAGAGGAAGTTATATAGTGGTGCGATCAGGCGTATACGTGTGCCAGGCTGGTGCCTGTCCATACGTATGAATAGAAGAGAGTCCACAGAGAGGCTATGTAGAGTACACTTATCTGGTAGCTCTCATTGCCCCCGTTCAAAAAGAAAAATCGGTCGCTTAGCAATATTCCGTAAGTTTGTTATTTCCCTATATTATTTTATTGGTTTCTCTAGTAGACGAATGGAGGCCCAATGAAAATGGTTTATAATCCAGTCTTACCTATTCTGGTCGACACTGTAAGTAATTGATTGTAATGGCAATACCAGTTATTTGATTATCCCCGTTTCTCATCTTTAAAACTGATTCTAATTCGATTACTTCTATGGGTATAATACCTTTGCATCGATTGGATATCCTTTCACTTAGTGATCGAGATTTATCGAAGTCAATTTCCTTTAAGCATTGATTGCGAAACCCCAAGCCTATGGACACGCTTTTTGAATTTTTTTATTCAATAAGCGCGGAATCCATATTGATCATATTTTTTATGGTAGTCAAATTAATTATTGGATATCGTTAACGAAACTAGGAGTATATTGTGAGCTAACGAATTATTGCCAAATTCAAGTCGAAACGGTTTCTGGTATTGGGAAGCAAAAATAGGGTTTTTTATCACAATCCAATAAATTCAAACTCTATTTTGAATTCAGATCAAGTTCCGGTATTTTTCCATTCCTGACTCTAGTGGAGTCGAATTCCAAACCAACGAAGTATTAACCAGGTACCTGTCTTAGTGAGATTAATCTTGCAACTGGGAGGCTAAAAGATTATCCATTTTTAATTTCCAGTTCGTATCTTATGGAAGGGGATACTTGGGAAGACGTACATGAACCCTAATATTGTCATGGAAGATTCGCGATTATTTCCCTCGTTCCGCCAATTCTGCTGTAATAAATGTCTACATAGTAAAAACTTTGATAAACGCTAGTTTCTAAATTAAGAACAGTAGATTTACCAAGAATACGTAATTCGATGCCAAGTGGACCCTTATAATTCAGAAAGCAATACAGAGTTCGACTCAAAATGCATGCGTATCGAGAATCCTTATTCTACAAAAACAGTTTTTTGACGTCCTATGTCTGAAATTTGGTTTATCGCAACACACTCGAGGAGAACATCCTAATCCTGATGTTGAATTTGAGTAATGGTTGATTTTTTCATAGCACCAAAGATTATTTGACAGTGTTGGCACAAAGATCTAATCTCCTTCCAGGAGATAGAAGCTTCCAGCACACAAGTACGCATGCTAACTTCGTTTTTTTGTGACCCAAGACGGGCTCATATTTGCCTTTCTCGCACTATTTATAATATGGTGTTAGGGAGGATAAGCTTGTTTTTCATGAGTGTTTAAGTTTCTGAACTGAAGTTAATATAGACCCGTACAAAAGACGTTCGATTAGCCTATTTCTGATACCTCAACAAAAGCAATCCCCAATCCCCGATCGGGTGACCAGCTATGGAACAATTGGATTAGGTACCTTGACCGCCATAGAAAACCGAAGTGAGATCCTGATTTTTTTTCGTCTCCAACATCAAATGAAGTTCGAAGATGGTCCTTTAGCGAACTCAGATAACTACCCAGAGACTGGATCTTTTTGATAGCAAGTGTAAGAAGCTATGATCACTTGGTTGAAGGCTGCCCCTTTAATTTATCTATGCGGATTTGGGTATCCGGAGAAGGGTGTGGAAACAAAATTACTCCAACCCATCACTGGTCAGTTGCTCGTGCCAAGATCCATCAGGCTTCATCGAATAGGCTTTGCATTCTGCCGGTACGGTGAGTTGAAAAGTAGATCCATGTTCCCGTCGTAGACGAATACTCTGGCCCATCGTCCAGAACCTTCTACATGTTAATACTGACACTTCAACTCCTCCAGAAAGCAAGGAATTGCATAAATTATCCCCAAGCTCTCTCGAGGCTATTCAGCACAATAGACCGAAGTCTCCCAATCAGAGACGCTGATTCCATGCCAGTAGCCTCGGTGTATTTGGGTAAGTGGGGTGGGGTATAGTTTTGGAGAAGTGTTGCTGCCATCCAATCATGCATAGTAAACAACTTGTGAGCTTTGGCGCAGGGTTCGCTCTTTGCTGATCGACTAAGGTCTTTCCATCTAAACTGATCCCGTGAGCAATGAGTTTGGGCTCGTGGAAACTTGTCTGGAAAAACTGCCTCAAGTTTCTTCCGTTCCAAAAACTACCCGTTCTAAAAAAAATCCACCCGAAATTAACAAAAGGAAACTTGCCATCGCCGTGACCGAGTTGGTGCTCAAAATGACGTTTTTTCTTTCAAGATGGTTTTCTTCCCCTGTCCTTGATATTGAGAACGACCAATTCAACTGGTGATGATTTTCAGTGAACGTTGAGCGTACTAGTGATTATAGCAGAGAAAAGGAAGATATGAGAATGGAGATACATGGTTTTCATCAGGTTTTTTGGGTTTGTTTTTATTAAAAATATAGAAAATGCCCCGGCTCTGTTCTTTATGTCAAGAACTTCTACGATTGCCTTCCATCTTCTCAATTAAAGCGACGCACCGATTTCCAAACCTGACTGAATTGGCTTTCATGCTGTCTCTAACATCCACTTTGCTCTGGACTACTGCCAGCATTAAACCGTCCGCATGGTCTGAGGATCGCAAAAGCTTAACGCAAATCCATGCCGACCAATATATCCCTTGAGGTTTCCTTGCGAGAATTAGGCCACGTCCAGTTTCGATACGGTATTGTCCTTGGAGAGATAAACTCTTGTTGAGTATTTTACCTGCACACCTGGCGAATTGGAAGGCTTTTGGCAGTTCAAATTAGTTTCCGGAGAAGTCAGCACCTTCAAACAAACATTTTCGATCAGATTCCAGAAAGTCCAAAACCTGTCACATCAGTCATTGCCATAACTTCTTCAGTTACCCAAAACTTCCCAATTGGAATTCAGGGCGCAGGTGATTCCAATCGAGTTGGGAGAGCTGTAATTTTTTCTGTCGCTTAGTGCAGTCGCTAATACCCAAGCCCATTCTTTGGTTAAGAAATCAAATCTCCGGCTTTTGCCACCTTCTGTTCGAGTTTGAGTCTTTTTTGGATGAACTATTCCGCCTCACGGAAAGTCCGAAATTGTGATGCCTTTCGCAGCTAATGCTATGTCCGCACAGCCATTCCAAATTCACAGCAGCTTTGCAGAATACTTTTCGCGTCCTTCCTTCGCAGTTACTTCTTGCCGGCAAAAGTTTTCAGGCGACAGTTTTTCTACTGGCCAGCTCCAAAATCGCATTGGCAAAATTGGCTTCACCATGCGTAGACATCGGGATAACGCATTTGCTTGCAGCAATTCGTCCAAAATCAAAGAGATCATCCACGATCGGGGTGAAATCTACTGTATTAATTATGCAATTTCTTCTGAGACTTGATAGACTGCCCGCATCATCTTTCCCTGATTACCACCAGAGAAAAGATTTGGGTCTGTTTGGGTAAATGAACCGCTGGAAATCAGATCTGATCAATATTCCGCAGGAGCAAGTTTTACGAACGACACAGCCGGACCTTGCTCCATTCATTAGTCTTCTGTGGGAAGTTTTGGAGGTAGTTGTTTTCTAGCATTTAACAGTGGTTAACCGCTTCAGTTTTCAAGATATTCTTTCCCAATTCAGCGAAAATAGTATTTTGCATTCGTAGCTTTTCTAAGGTCAATCATAAGCTTTGGTTCGTAGTAAATCAAAAGATTGGCATCCAATCTCATGATTTTCAATCCACATGCTTCGATTGCCTGAGAGGGTTCGCAAAAGCCTCCAAGTTTTTTTTTGTGAGATCCGAAGGACCGCCTGAATTAATTCATCTTTTTGCGCAAACAGCATACTCGTCAGCAATCAATCCTGACTCGCTTCGGCAATCAGTTCGGTGAATATTCGATCAATGGGGCTTCCCGCAATTTGCCTGGATAAAATAGTTCTGGGGCAAAAATCAAACGTCCCCAATTTTTTCCCTACTTTCATTTTCAAATCCAACGTCGATGAATCGGCATCTAATTTCTCACCGCTCTGCCACGATTTCGAATGCTTCGAACCGGTAGGTTGGGGGGCTGTCCGATGCTCCGAAAACTGGAGGCCTTTATGATTGGCAATGTCCTTCCAAAATCCAGAATTGCTCTCCTTTTTTTTCAAGACTCTTGGTAGCCGAGTCCTTTTCCCCGTCCCGGTTACGACCCTGCCAATACTAATAGGAAAGTTTAGCTTATCACGACGGAGTCGAAAGCTACTAGGGTTCGATACGTTTTATATACACCCTGTAGACGGTAAACTTCAACCAACCATGTCAACAACCAAGAAAGAATCTGACTTCGCATTCCTTCCGCGCCAGCAATAGATGAGAACTTTCCTTATCCGAGAACTGGGCTAGGGCAGACTTTTTGAAACAATTTTCATGAAATCTAGGTCCTAATCTATTCGAATCCTTTCAACGTAGCCACTTCATTCCCTTTTTCTTTTATAGCGTAACCCGACATATCACACGCTTCTTCATTGTTGAGAATTGGGATGTTGATTTGCATTTGGGATTTGAACCTCTGGGCAAACTCTCCCTCACTTCTCTGCGTCGATTGCGGAAGTTTTTGACGCCCAGTTCAAAAAATTCAGAAGGGTAATTAAGGGTTTCCTGCCTATAGCTGGGTGAAGGTAAAAAAAAGACCGCAAGGAAACTTGCGGCCATTGATGATTTTAAAGCTTTTGGCTTACAGTTGAGCATGCTAATTTCTGAGAAAGTAAAGATGGCACTGCACCTAACTTGCTTATCTACGATCTCTTCCAACGCTTTGAAGCAATAGAAGTGTAGGAAATGGAAAGATTCCGAAAGCTTTGAGCCACTTTAAGATTAGAATCTACGTCTACTTTACCGATTATTTGCTTTTCCTCATAGTCTCCAGCAGTTCTTTCAACTACTATGGCGCCGATCATTTTACAAGGAACCGCACCACTCAGGCCCAAACAGCAACCAAGATTGCTGCTCAATTTGAGATTATCTTTCTTCCAAGTTTGCGTTCGGTGATTTCATTGGCTTTTTGCCATTTTAGTGTTTTTGGTTAATATTTTAAGCGTTTCAAATTATAAGTTCTAATGGCATTCCAAAGTTTAATAAGTTCCAATCGGATAAAAACTAAGAAAGCTATCATAATAAAGTATAAGTTCCATCTGCTTTTCACCTTGCTGACCAAATGAAGGAGGTACAAGGTTTTCCTCCACCATTGAGGGGTTTGATCATTGGTACTTAAATCTAATAAACGAGTCTCCCAAGCCCCGGTCTGCCGCTGGGCCTTTTTTGCGACAGATGGCCAGTGTAAATCATACTCGTCAACTAAAAAATATAATAAGGAGCACGCAAGTACGACCGATCATAGTAGAAATGTTCCTCGCATTAGATTTTGGCTGGGAATTGTCTGAATAAAAACTTCAGCAAAAAATCACCTTCACCTTTTCAACCCTTTCCAAAGAGTAACTTTTTATTCTTACCTGCTCGTTCATCATAAGTACTTCTGTACCAAAATTTGGTGAAAGCCATCTCAGACCCCTCGCAACTCACGATGCTGAAAAGTCCCGCAGCATTGTCTCGTACTTTGCGAGTATTGAAAAAGGTCACCCAAAATTCGCCAACTTGAAATGCTTTACCTGAAGTGTCAAACTTTGCTGTCAAGAATAATTCAATTAGATAGGCACTTGAATGCTCAGCATTGGTTTTTGGAGATACTTCAGAAATGTTCAAGTTTTTATCATAAAAAAAATCTGTGACAAAGTCAGCTTATTGAGATTGGAAATAGAAATAGGATTTGCTTTCATTTTCCTTTGGATGCAAGAAAGCTTCTCCGCAAGCACAACATTTACTGCAGTAGACATTGGAATCTTATTAGGACAGGTTCTTTCGAATCGGAAAGATTCCGGTTTCCTTTACAAGCGCTTAGCGATAAAAAGATTTAGGACGAGGAGGTAAATCGGCTTTTCAGATGATTTTGGTGATTAAAGAATAACTAGTAACGAAAATTAATAAACGAAAAATTTTCTCCTAAACTTATTCATTTACTAGAATGTGAGATAGCGCTTTTTAATTTCTAAACCACGCTTAATACATCACTTCTGGAATCTGTCTCAATTCTTTGATCACTCCCCGCGCTCGGGTCAAACTGGAGAATTTCTTCGAAAAAAGCTCAAGGGTGATTGTTTTTCCTTGCGATCGATCAAATCATCAAAAATAAAGCTTTGCTTCGCCTTGTACTTCGAAGTGATCTGCTTCTTAGTTTTTTCCCATGAGGTCATAACTCAAGTCATCCAAAGTTTATATTACACCCGGGATTCCTTGACGCATTTTGCCCCGGACTTCACTAAGTTAGCCATAATCTGTTGATTTTGAATCTAGTTCATTTCGCCCAGCGTTTGGTTCCGACCTTTCCAGACAAGAATACGAACCAAACCTGCAACATGAAGTATTCTTTGAATTTCACATAATATTCCCCAAAAAGGAAAAAGGTGAATGATCCCAGCATAATTCCAAAGTTCAGCGTACCAAGGGTTTTCCCATATTTAGTGGTTCAGATGTGCTAAAGCTTCTGCACGAACCCGCCAACGTGAAATTCGCTTCGATTTCGTAAGCTATCGAGGTTCAGTCAGATCTGGTAAGGAGGCATTGGTGAAAGCGAATTCGATTCCAGTTTGTAATTGGTCCAGTGGATGCCGCGCCGGAAATAATACAACCCACTACGACTACTTTATTCGCATGTTGAGTTTGCCTGAAGTTGGGAGAAAGGCCTCCATCGTGCCACAGTGGGCATTGGAACACGCCATACTGCCTGACGCCGCCGCCAAAAGACTTACCTGCGCAAGAATCTTTCCTCTTGTTGGATTTTTTCTGAGCATAATTTCCGTCGCTTTTTCAATCAAAGGACGAAAATCCCCATCTGCTGCTTCTAAGTATTGTCTCGATGATGGGCTGAAAGAAATCAAAAGCTTCCAAGCCATTGCAAGGCTTCCATGCGTCCTTTTTTATTTAAAGCTTTTGACCTTACACGCTTTTGCAAATTCCAAGATATATTTTTCTGAATACGCCTCCTTTTTCGGCGTTCCTTAATGACTACACTCAACGCGCGGGCCCGAACCTGCACCTTGGATTGCAGCCATTCCAAAGCGGAATTTCCTCCCACTTTATTTACAGTAAAGCCCACTGTTGGACTCGTTGGACATCCGGGCTAAAACTGGTAATGCCTTCCTCGCTTAATTCTTCCCATGAAAAACGTCACTTGGGTGATTCATTCATATTATTGCTAAGTACCTCTCGAAGCCAAATACTCTGGATGGTAAGGCGCCTTTCAGATAAGCGGTCTGGTAACGCGATCCAAGCATAGCAATCGAGTGGAACTTGTTTGAATGCGTAGGAGGCAAAAGCTTCCCAAGTCGTCCATATTTTAGCTAGTTTTTTTTAGCAGTCATGGCCCTCTTGCACGAAGCTTGCTCACAGAATTTTGGCTTCATTTTAATCCAAGAGCATGCTTTCTGTCTTTTTAACCCATCAGCTTCGCCGCACGTCCGGCCTCACCTTTGGTAAAACTGCCAATTGCGAAGCCAACATCACTTGCTCCTGATAGACTGTGATACCATTAGGTCTTCTTCCAGGTATTCTTTTCATGTCAGTCCAGAAGCGTAATCATCACTTCTGTCCCATGCTTTCTTTTTGATAAGAAGGAATGTAGCAAGTGACCCGCGACGAATAAAGTGCATTCATGGGCGAATCAAAGGAAAACGTGTCGGTTTGAGTTCGCGCATGTACTGTTCTGCATCCCTGCAGTTCATATTGGATAGATACCGACTGTCCTCTCCTCGCTGGAAAATTCGTAGTTTGACATTAACAATAAGGGAATTCATCTGCAATCGTAGTTCGATTCCATGACGTTTCCTTGACAATCTTGATAGGTCTTGATCAGGGTGGGGTTTTTCAAAGCCCCAAAAGTCCATTTTGAGCAAGACCGGCTTGATTCGACCACGGAGTTGTCAAATCCTGGGTACAACCATCCTCGGAATCTTTTGCCAGCCACTGAACGAAATTCGTATGTCGTCAGGGTGATACATCACGTCGCCATGTCGGTGGAATACCTAGATTCGACCGGGATCCCTCAAGCATCGTCGCTTGATTGATGGTTTTGGCTAATTCGTCTTGCCCTTTTGAGATTCGGTTAACTCGTCTGCTTGGCGATCATCTCGCCCTGACTTTTGAGTTTTGTCGGAGATGGCACTCGGTTTCCCTGCAAGGCAAATAGTGCTTTAAATTGATGTCAGGGAACAGGTTGCCAGTCCCCAGCTTCCGCGCAAAGGTAAATTCAGCATCGTGCCGTAATCACGGATTGATCCCAAACGAGAGTTGGCAGCCATGTGCACGCGTAAGTAATGATCTGAGCCACTGATGACCCTATTTTTTGGAAATCACATAGTCGATCACGACTGCGGCCCTTCATTCGTCAAAGTCAATGTCAACATATCGGGAAGTGAGCTCCGATCAGGATTCAAGAATCTCTCAATAGTTAAAAGCTTGTAGGCGATTGCGATCAATATTGGTTGATTCCTGTGCCAATAGCGACAGCTGATCCTGCCTGCGATCCACAGCCTGGCCCGCTACACACACGCCCATTTTTTTCTTTATCGCCTCTGGCGATGAAATCCCCTGCACGATCAATGAAGTACCCAGGATAACTCTGTATTCCGAACAGTTGCCAGCTCAAAATCTAAAACCTCCTGATTTTTCAGGGGTCATTATTTTGTAGCGCTTTTTCGCACCTTCCATAGGTCAGGTGACGCAAAATAGGCATTTTCTTCCTCGTTTACCTCCAATCTTCGTGTCTTCGGATGGACAAATTCCCGCAAGGTAATATCACCTGATCGGAGAGCTAAATCTCTCTGGCAAGCTTGTATCCTTCCCCTTGTCACAATCTCTTGAGTACATCGATGGTTCGGGAAGATCCGCAAAGAGCTTGCTCATCTCTTCGTGTCTTTACTAGAATTCATCCATTTGGGAAACCGTAGCGGAATTACTCGCCCACGCTGCCAATGTATTTTTTTGGTGTAACGACCAAGAGTGCGCCGTCTTTCACACAAAGCAGGACATACAATGAGCTTTAAGCATCTGTTTTCTCAGTGGTACGTATGGAATGTTTGCTGTCGAAATAACTCTGACTTCTGTATTGTGAGCAAGTTCCCAAATTACGTCATCATTTAACTTTTTCTCCTCCTCTGGGAGAAAGTGAGGTCCATCATCTTCTATGACGACTTTCATTGCAACTTTTTAGGACATTAAAACCTAATTCATCCATATCCATATCACCTAATCAAACTGACTACTTATGAACCTAAACCAGAGATAGAAGGGAAAGCTTCCCTCAGACCTTGGGTTTCCCTCGCACACACACACGTAATAAAAACAGGGGAACATCTCTCCTCCCCAATCGTCCTCCCCGTGGTATGCCGAGATAAGTTCGACCATTTGTAATTGAGTAAAGCAGGTTCTCTTTGTCGATACTCTGGAAGTAATAAAACCAGCCCTTTCAATATTGCTGTAGAGAGGACTTAGTATAGCGCCGAGGTGATTTGTGATAGCTTGCTATTTAATTTTTTTGCAAGGAAGACAAGTAGTCTGAAATTATCCCTCGTCTATTGGTATAAATTTGCTTTCCCTTGATATCTCTCGTAAGCGGAGTCGGTCTACTAACACTACAGAAACCTGCAGCCCCAAAATACGGTCTGAATTTCTTTACGCCCTCCATTCGTTCCTGTAACATAAGGAGGATACGTATCTCATACAAAATTACCCTGAATGTGAGAGATCATTGGGCAATTGGTCCAGGGGGAATGGGCACCAAATGCCACACACACGTCCTATCAGCTTCGATACATACCATACTGTGCAGGATATCAAGTTCTGGAGCCGTTGGCGTAGTACTTCGGCGAATAAACTGAGAGACAGAAAACAATCCCAACACATGTCGAGATGACATGTCCGTCAACGGTGAAATAATACTCCGCTTGCCCGGGCCATTTTTCAAAGGACGTCTTTTTGGCAGCAAGCTTTTCTGCGTGCTTCGCTTGCCGCACACAGTTTGCCTCCTTCCTAAGTTTCGGTGCGCCTCGCTAGATTATCAACTGCAGCTAGAAACCTTCAATTGAGCTGTACTCCTGATTATCAATCGGCCGAAAGAAGCAACGAGCGTGGCATCCACGTCCATAGCCGCATCGTGTGCATCGCAAATCCTTTCCCAAAAAAGCTTCTGATGTAATTCCGTTAATGTTGGCCATTGTGAATTTGCCAGAACAGACGATCGTGGAAGTTGCAGCAGAATTGCATGTGGAGATATTTCCTGGGTGCCAATTGAGAGCGTGCTGAAGTCGGAGGACGCAACTACGTCGCTTCCGCCTTCGTAGAATTCCCGGAACCAGACTGACATTAATGTCAACTCGGACTATTAAGGCAATTCCCAAATACTTTGCGCTTGGCTGCACATCTCCTTTCAAAAAAGCCGCACACGAATCATGTTAGAGTCAGGCGCACCTTGGGGCCGCTTCGGCCAATAGCTCGTTTGGTGGAACGATTCCATGGCACTTTTTCCGCATTGTAAGGAATCGTAAATCCTCCGGTCGGATTAATATAACTATGATTGGAAAGGCAGATTTCCCTTAGCGTCAGTGCCAGTTGCCAAGCGAGTATGTACGAAGCCGTCGGCCAGTTCGTCACATCTGACATGGGGGCATTGTAACTCGGCGGGGGCAGGTGTGGTTCGGTTGTCAAAAATTAAATCATACAACTTGGGATTTTGAGACTTCACAAATAAGGCTAATCCTCTGAAAGGAGAAAGTGAAGCGGTGGGTAATTGTCGGAGTAACGATTTGGTTACTTTTGTTCGCGAAAACCAAAAAAAAAATCATTTTCAAATAGTTGAGCGTAAAAGTCATTGGAGTCGTTGACAATTATAATGTGATATAGGCATTTTTAAGTCACAAACTGGACTTGTCTATTATTGATATTGTTAATATAAGGTGAGATTAAGTTTTTGTAATGAAAAAAATATTCATTAGAAAGGTTAGTTGCAGTGGGAGAAGCGTGGAAAAAGTTTTTAGTTTTAGAATGCAGATCTACGTTAATCGATATTAATGTCTAACTACTATGAAAATTCATCTATTGCTCCATCTTATTTTGGTTAGTTGTTTTTCTTTTTTTCTGCTTCACTGCGACTGCGCACAAGAATCATAATTCTAAATTTTTTTGGCTGAGCAAAGCGACGCCTTGGATAGTCGGTACTTTTAATCCTGGATTGTCTCATTGTAGAGAGATTCGCCGGATCACGAGTGTATAATCATCTCCCGAGAGAGAAGGATTAAAGCGGTACACAAATCAGGGGCATTGCTCGAGCAGCCGCATAGGCGAGCGTGATAAAGTAGTAAGGGTTGCGAGAGGAATCCGGCTGTGTCTTCTTGAGTATCACGGACCGAATGCGAACCCAACTTCCTGGGACTAGGAAGGATTATCGATGGCGACCATGAGATAAAGGACAGCTTTACCTGGGTATTATGGGAGGGAAGTAGGCGGAGCGTAGCACGAGTATTACTCTCGCGATGACACTCGCGACGAAGCGAGGGCCCGGCCACTACTTTCCAGGGCATACTGATTGATTTCGTAAGAATTATCCACCAGCTAACAGCAAAACTTTGAATTAATTATTAAGGGTTTTAAGCTTTGAGTGAGTTAATTATCATGAACAGCAGATCTTCTCTTACCGGCGTCTAGAGCAAACAAGGTTCTCTTGGAGTAGACAAAACTACAAGCACACATCTACAGCGTATGTAGAGACTGACTTCGAGTTGCCTAATACGCGACCCTAATACAAGTTGAGATATATACAATTATCAGTACAGGATCTGCTATGGAGGTTTGTGCTCGACCTATAGGTCTATTCCACGAGTATTCAATTTCAGAACAAGGCTTACGGTGCTTCAAATTTAAACATATTATATAGTATGAAAAATTCCTTTTTTAATGATGATCCAATTTTCTTGTAACGGTTCCAATGCCATAGCTCAAGCGTTGAGTGTAAAATCGGATACGCGACCGCCTTTTAGTCGTGTCCAGATGCGAGCCATGGTTCTAACAATGATTTCACAGCTTCCTACTACAAGCCTCTAAAGAGAAAAGGTGACGTATTCGCTGAAGCTTTTCTAGAACCCGACGCCGCCAACTCTACTTCGCTCAACTCACACATATATGGAGAGATCAAGGAGAGATTCACAGAGCAAGGGCAGACTATGAATGACCCTGCAGTACTTTTTAATATTGGCCTTGGAAATGATATAGCAGTTGTTAGAGAGATAAGATTAGTTTATGGCAGTTTTAAGTCTACGTTGCCCATGTCCGGCATTATTAAAGAGAATAGATTCGGGATATGACGTCTTTGATTGTCAATTCCAAAAAAAACTCTGGTATGTGGACTTACAATTCAATTTATTCCGAAGTTTAAACACTAGGCAAGAACATACTTCCGGTGCGAGCGATAGTCTCGTGCTCTCCAGAATGGAATTTATGAGAAAAACATATTAAAAAGTAACGCAGTGCGTTAGGGCATAGGATATTTTGAGGGATTCGATAACTCTTTCGAGTAGAAAAGATAACTCGCCCTCCTAACAACTGGGTTCACGGTACGCAAACCTTATCGAAGCATTTGGTCACTTCCATAGGCGTACGAATCCGGCAATGGCCGGAATAACGAGGAGAGTGAGGGCTATTCGGACTATCAGTGGATGGAATCTGGGAGTGAGTTTAGCCGCACAAAAAAAAGACTAAATATGGGCACGAACAGACGATAAATGATCCAACCCCAAAGATATGGAGAGGGCATATGTGTGGACTTGAGAGAACATCGTATTCCACAGGCGTTGCCTTTTTTTAGGTATCTGGTTTTTCGAGGGTCAACAAGACTAGATTGCTGATGAGCCTTATATCCTATAACTCATTCAGAAGACGGACATTCTTGAAGGATCAGAATCATGGATAAATCCTCGACCCCATGGTGAGGTGCATGATTACTCCCGCGCAATACAAATTCGAGACGATATCACTATAATTCGGAATTGTCGTGTTTTCTTTTTTACCACTACTAAACGAGTGGTGATCACTATAGATTTTAGTACCGCTAATTCGTTGGTCCCGGAATTGATCAAATCCTTGGGAAAGACGAACTTCTTCAAAGCGAGGCACGACTGTTGCATGATCCTTACATATTATTGACTTGCGAATGTCACATTACGAGATACTGTGGCCAGCCGTGGCATGATAGATTTCTGTAGAGAAAATCGAAAATCAAACCGAAATCAGGAAAATCGTTCCATGAAATTAACCTTTTCCATAGGATGTTCTTTTTGGTTCAAGATTCCCTGTGTATTCACACTAAAATACGGTCTGTGAGGCATAGAATCGATCAGAAATGGAACTCGAATTCTCATTCCCTTGAAGATTTATTCCGGTCATGACAGTTTGCACTTGCTTTGGATTTCCAAAATCTATCAACAGACAGAGAGAGATACGCAACAGAGCACACACAGTAACAGTCAGCTAGAGGTTCCAAAAAACCCATGGACTTTTGATATTTGGATACTGATGATGCATCTGGCTTGAAAAGACATGTACAGCCCACCATCATAATTTTCGAAATAACGCTCCTTTTATAGGGTAGGTAAGAAGACATTTCTCGTTTGTGATCTTTAAGCAAGTGCACAAAAGCCTTGATCATAGAAAATAATAGCCTTGGAGTCTTACGCACTCCGTTTGCTGAAAATTCTTAAATGATGAATACAGCTTGAAAGGTGATGTAACTGGAACATCCAAAGCCGAAAGCCAAGGATTCCGCAGTAGGCTGAAGTGATGCCAGCTTCGAATTGGCTAAAGCAATTAGATTCATAGCTGACCCTGCCCGTAGGCCTGCGCAGAGGCCCTAAGAAGTTTGGAAATTGTCTCAAATCACATAGACGGCACACAATGCCCAATTCACTGTCACATCTCTGCAATTGAACGTACGTTTGGAGTCGTAAATATTTTGAGGTAAAACACAAACACTGGGGAAAGAAACTTCCGATCAATAAACATATAGCGAGCGGTAACGAAACCCATGGATCAAATGCTCAATAGGATCGTCTGCCCCGTAAAGTCCGCAGCTGAGAGTTCTTGTGTCGAGTGGGAGAAAGTCTTTGAAAAAATAGCCACTACTACATCGGCTAAACTTTGGGTGATTCGCTCACATTAAGTGAAGTTTTGAGCCGATCCAGAACAGAATGAATCCACCCATACGATCAGTGAGGCATCGTCAACGAGCGTTCTTCAGGTAGGGAACAATTAGCGGGCGCTGCTGCACTTGTCAAAGATGCACTGGATCATGTGGTATCCTGCCAGAACGCCATTGGATACTTCAGGCAAAATCACGATTTCGGATTCTCCCCAAGCTGACATACGCGAAGTCTGGAAAAGACGTCTTCAAAAGCGTATCTTCCTGCGCCTCAGGCTCAGTGATAAATGCCAGTATGGGTATCTTGCTTTGATATTCCTGTATTGGGCGCTGTAATACCCGTCGATTGAATTATATCAATTTGTTACAAATGACGTATCATTTTTGAAATTGTACAGTTTATTTTTAATTTGGATCTACAAACTGCTATATTGAATTTTGTACAACCTTGATTACCCCAAAAAGTACAGCGTTTCAAATCTTGCTCAACCAAACCGAGATGATAAATTGGGCAATGGAATTGGATTTTTTTCAACGTACGATCTTTCATAAACTCCCCAAGCTTATTTTGTAAAAGCTAATCAGCAGGATACTCCGGGCAGCAACCTTTTTCTCAGGAAAAGACTCATATGAAAGTGTTTGGGTAAAGGGAAGAGCAACCATAACTCCAAGCGAATTGGCAGAGGCTTCACATCCTGTACCAAACTTCATGCCTATCGCCAAGCACTCTTCGCCCCAAGTGGTACTAGCGACAATATATAGAACAAAATGTTCCCTGATATAAGAAGAAAGATTGTTGAAAATAAGATATGCTAAGGATCTTTTCGTGTATGACCTGGAATGAGGCCAGACAATCTCACGAAATCCCTGACAAAACTCCTTGCTATAAAAAGTGAGGTGAATATCAATAGGTAACAGTAGACAGTTGTATGACAGTCTTCGGTATTGCCGAAGTCCATGAATTGTCCAGTGTTCAGCATGCTGCGATTTCTGGGCCATTAGGGACATACATCATGAGTCCGAAAAGTCCGACACTCGAGTAGAGCGAAAATCCAACTTCCTCTACAGTACCGTCTATATCTCCGGAGGTAATCCAATCTCCGACTTGAAGGGCTTGATCCAAACGAAGATCATCACCGAGAAGCCAAGAAGTTTTTGATGGATCCTGTGCTCGAGCAACGTCAATAGCACACACCACAAGTAGAGCAAGACCAGTCCAGAAATGGCAATAAATCCAAGGTTCAGTCACCAAGTCCGAAGTAATAAAGGGTAACCGCATGATCGCACACAAGAAAGCTTTAAAGGTTTTGCGAATCAAAGGGCAACAAGTTGATAACCACGAAGCGTCAGATTCCCTGTTTTGGTCGCTAATCGAGCAAAATAAAGACCCTGCCGAGCGACATTGAACCAAATTTGTAAAAATCAAGCGATGAATTACCACAATGGCTTAGCCGTTCTGAAAGTCACCAAAACCCAATCCCAAATCTGCCGCGGAAGCTGAAGCAACTCGGAAGAAAATAATGACAGTAAGGAGAACAGCAGAAGGTAAACAGCTAGTCACTCGGCCTCAACTGCAGGAGGTAATGTTTCCTCACACCCGTCGGCCATATCCAAATTTTAAATGAATAGAGCAAATTGTCCACATAAACGTGAACCCCGTGCGCCACAGAAGACCAACAAGGATGAGAATAAAAAATTCCCGACTAACTGGCCAAAGTTGTAAGCCGAAGTATCCCTGAGTCAAATTTTCGGTAAATAATTTAGCAACTTCGCCTGTAAAACCGGTAAGGCATAAGTTTCTGAGTGAAGTTCTTACGATTGCACTTCTTGAAAAGGAAGAAAATTTCCAAAGTCTTTACCGATTTCTCTAAAAATATCCGGGAAGGAATTTTTAATCAAACCATAGAAAATATGCTCCTCTGTGGCAGTAGTGCAATATAGTTTTCTTTCGTTTGGCGGGGGGAATTCGAAAAAAGCCTTTTTTCGTTCCCCCCCCCCCGAAAAAAAATCCCCAACCCCACCTTTTTTGGGGGCCCCTCCCAAAAAAAAAAATTTGCTTCAATTGCACCGCAAGTGTTTGTTATTTACGTCTCCGGATTTTTGCTGGTCCTAGCGCAAACGGCTGCCTTTTCGGGGAAATAGTGACTTCTTCAAATAAAACAAAGTCAGGTATAATGAATAAGTGAAGCAAGCGTTTCGCGTACAACCGTCATCCCATGAGCTGTGTGTCCTGGTAATTAGCGACCAAATGAACACACTTAGAAGTGAATAAGAAAAAAATAGAAAAGAGTAACCGCTTAAGCATTAGGAGTTGATTTCGCAAGTTAGGATTCAAAAACGCTAGCCAAAAGTGACGGGCTAGCCCGAGTAGAAGGGGTAATTCGGTCAATTTCTTAACCATTGATTGTTCGATCAGGTTAAATTGACTTTCGAGGATTGATGTGTAAATTGCTATAACTGGGCATAGAGCTTCCAGCGCAATCGTAGTCAAAGAATTGGACCCTGAAATCATAGAAGAATTAGCAAAAGTTTTGAATTAGATCAGTATAATTACAAGAATCTTTCCTGTTCGACCCAAAATTGAAATATTGCACTAAATAATCCCTCTGCTGATGCACAGGGTTCGCCAAAAGACACGACTCAAGTCTGCCAAGTACGCCACTTGGGTAACACATGTCGCAGAGATTAAACACATACGTACCTGACTCGTCTGACTGGATTAATTAAAACTCATTTCGGGCGAAATCCGTATTTTTGACTAATTGATTTCTCGTAATCACTTCTCCTTTTGAATCGATATCGCAGGCGATCTCGCCATTGGTGAACCTCCAACAACTGGTTCAATAGCCAGACTTTCGAATCGTTGGTGAATATGCAGCTTATTTGCTTAAATCCGGGCAACCAATGGATCGCCCCCTGATTTGTTTTGAAGTTCTCCCTCGTCTGTTACAAATAAATAGAGTTCGCCATTTTCGGTAAAGGCAACCATCATGTCTCCTTTTCCTGGAACCTCCTGTTAAAAAGGAAGGAGCCCCGAACGACTTTTGATTTCAAGAAGTTTTGGATCCAGCCTTCAACGATATTCCCACTTGTTCCAAGAGTATAAATCCCAGAAGTAGTACAAGGAAATACCGATAGTACTTGGCATTACTCGTAATCACCAAAATTCAAAGTTGCATTGAGCCCCGTTTGATCGCAGAATTGGATAAGCTGGCAGAGAAACATCAATCGATCTATGCCCAGTAGATTTTTTCTGATGAGCCGATAGTAATTGAAGCTCCCGTTGTTTTGTAACTAATCAATATAAAAGGCGTCTTGAGATTACTGGTCTGATAATTGGAACCGACATAGACCTTCCTCACCTGCAGCATGATCAATGAGCACATGTTGCTCATAACCTGGACCCAGACGATTCGTCTGGTGTTATCCTGAAATATTTTGGTGATCTACTTTGAGCGAGGTCCGTAATTTTCAAAGTGGTAGAATTGCTAGGTTTGAAGCGGCTGGATTGCTTGCTTAGGGCTGTTTCACTCTGGTCGACTTCCACATCGTACTTCAGCTAGGTTGCCCTATTGCTTCTCCCTTGATCGATTGTCGAAATCAAATAAAGCTGAAATGAACCTGAAAGAGCTGCAGCAATGCCTTCTGAAGAAAAGAGCTCCAAGAGGAGTTGTGTTGCTTGGGTACAATAATCCACAAGCCATTCCCACACTAAATAATTTCCAAACCTGCAGTTGAGAGAATGATTTCAGAACTACTGGTGATAGAAGAAAGTCCCCAGCGTGATCACCCTTTGATGGCTCCAAGGTGATTTTCATCCTTCGTATGAAGAATATGTAAAGATCAGGATATCTCATGCTGGTGATGAAAGGTTTTGAGAAATCCTTGAAAGCTTCCCTTCAAAAAAGGATCGGGCAGGAATTCCTTCTTCCAGAGAATATAAG
>Ga0163217_1043211_pt1 | contig 19072 bp, 10 predicted proteins | sample SynspAceP_FD_185933 | JGI IMG/M metagenome (GOLD analysis project Ga0163217, IMG submission 185933) | Saline lake microbial communities from Ace Lake in Antarctica - Synechococcus sp. Ace-P (PacBio error correction) | ecosystem: Environmental > Aquatic > Non-marine Saline and Alkaline > Saline ...
AAGAGAAAGAGAAATTTTTCGGGGGGGAAAAAAAAAAAAATTTTCCTTTTCCCCCCTTTTTGGGGGGCGGAAAATTTCCTTTTCCCCCGGTTAAATAACTAAGTTTGTTAAAAAAACTCTCTTTTCTGTAATACGGCCCAATATTTTGAAGGAAAATCGCCCTTCAATTTAAAAACAATCCAAATTTGGATTTATTTCCGAGTTTCCCAAAATCCCAGATCAACAATGGGTAGATGGGTTTTTTTCTCAAAAAGGGTTTTTGTAAAAATTTTTTTTTTTCAAGATATTTCTAAGTCTGTTCTTACCTGCTTCCGAAGTGTAAATCATTTAAAATAGATGGTGATGTCTTTTTTCTCTCCCATTGAACATCTGAAAAATAAACAGAGGAAGCACTCATTGGGAAAGTCTTTCCCCCACTTTTTTTTTTCCCAACCAGCTCTCCGCTGTTACTCTACCCCGTTTCCGGTCCCTTTCCCTGATTTTTTTTTAGAAACGAAGGCATCATTTAGAAAATCCATTGATTTCCCTCACGCCCAAACTTTGCCTAATTCCTCAAGTGAAAAACCAAATAAGTCACACGCAGTCTTTATTGCATCTAAATAGTCCCCGTCCAGGCTTTGGGTAAAGAAATAAAATGCGTTTGGAAATCTCTAAAATGCTTTGAAATTAGGATGATTGTTTTCACACCCCTGGATAGTTGTGAAAAGTCCTTTTTTTCAATTTCTTTTAAATGAACACATAAATTGACTCCAGCGAATCTCACTTTTGCTCCAAATACAGGAATCACTTCCACAATCAACATAGTAATTTCCATTCGAAAGAACCATCCCTCGTTTTTTTAACTTCAAATAAAAGCCCTTGTCTAACTTTCCGATAAATTCATTTCCATGGCTTCTTTAAGAATACTGGATGAAGGCTGGGAAAGACTCTCCGTCCCCAACGAAGCCTGATGATTCCCAAATTTTCAAAAAAAAAACCGATTTCCAGAACTCTCCTGATTCTGTTAACCTAAAGTCTTTGAGATAAGCATCAGTACAGCATGCAAATGGTAAACCTCGGATAGTCGGGCAATAAAATTAATCCTATAAAAAGGCGAGGCTTTAAAAATGGGGAGAAAAGGGCAATACTCTTGATCACAGTTGGAGTTTTTTTATCAATGTAAAAGTTGTCTTCGAAATTACAAGTATTTTTTTTATTTAAATAATAATACTGAAAAATCGCAACGCTCAAACAGCCTCTACCCATCTTTTCGTTAATTAAAAATATTCCTCGATGAAAATAATTTGAGTTTTAAAGAGAATGAGCAAGTCCGTTTTTATAATATCCAATCAAAACTTAAAAAATAGAAGCGCAAAACCCATAGTTTGGGATTATTAAATAGTTTTAAATTAATTAATTCACTCCGCTTTCTATTTAGGGCAAATTAAGCTATGTTGTAATTAATTAAGCAAAAATTAAACTACCCTAATAAATAGTGCTTTTTATGCAGCAAACCCAAACTGATAAATCACAATACTGGATGTAAACAAGGACCTAATTTGGACGTTAAACTCCAAGTTGAAAATTTGATTTAAATGCCAATAAAACGTATCGCATCAGTTTTTGAAAATCTTACTGGCAAAGAGCCTGACTGAATTCATCTGCAATAGAAAGAGCCTTTGGAGAGCTTAATACCGAAAAATGGAAATTGATTATAGTCGAGCAACTCGCGGGAGAATTTTTTGTGAGTGGGAGACCATTACTATAATCCTGAGCAGATGAAGTTCAATATGGTCCAAAACAAGTTTGAACCATTAACTGAAGACGATCCATAAAGTCTTTGCCTGTAGCCTGCCCGATCCATAAAAATATCAACCGATAGTGAAACAACGATCCGAACAAATAAATGATCGATGCTTCCTAGATGTTTTCTGGCACCATCAATGGAACCCATTTGGGGATTTTGTATTTGTATAGCGCCTGCACGCTGAAATCCCTTTGGGGATACTTGCCTAAGGAACTAATGGCAAAACACTATATATAGATTTTGGTTTTGGAAGAAGAATGTCCCCAAAAACCATGAAGCAGCGCTGTATTTTTCTTGTCAGGACTGAACATCTTTTTGCAAACCTTACAAGAAGAAAAGGATGGAAGTATTGCTTTATAATTTATGGTCTGTAAGAATGGGGATGTCGCTGACCAAAGCTCCCTGTATGTGTTAGCCAGAAGAATGCCAAGTGAAAAAAATCGAGCAGGAATGTAAAAAATTCTTCTTAAGTGAGCAACGCCTTTAAAGCCTGGTTCAGAAGTTGACCTGTTTTGCCACTTAATCAATATGGAAGGAATTTAATACCATATTGAGTCCTTCAGTACTGAATCAATAGGATACCGCCAGAAAGTATTTATTGGGTAGAGATGCCTTTGATTTGTTCATCCGGATGATGTGGAACGGACTTCAGTCCTAAAAAAAATGGGCTCTGGAGGTTCGAATAACCGTCCCCTCCTAATCGTGCTAAAACCAATACGATGAGGGCGTTGGTTGAAACGGTCCTACATATGAAATCGATAAATCCTTCGATAAATGTATGTAGGTCAATTCGAGAGATATCACAGATAAAGTAAAGCAGGGTAAGAAAAATCCTCCAAAGCGAGAACGGTTCAACAGCCTGGTCAAGAGGGTTTCTGACCTGATCGCAATACTAGACGCAAGCAGGTAATTACATTTATACGAGCCCTACTCCACATCTGTTACTTGGGATTCTCCTGAGAATTTATGGGTAGAAAATGCATTTGACATTCATCCATGTCCGACTGAATAAAGAACGAACCTGGCAGTTGCAAAAACAGCAGAAGAGAATAAAGTGATGTGGAGCCCTATCGCTCAAAACCACAAAAAAAAGAATGAGGTGTTGGAAAATCTGTGCTCACAAAGCATCGAAACATCCAGCTGTAAATGGCATAGTGGCACATTCCAGAGACATTAAACAACCTAAAATGAGGAGCAGCATCAGCTAAAACTTCTGAAAGTGTCATCACGAATAACGAAAGAATGCGGTTTTAATTACCGAAGCAGAACCATTTGGACGAAAAACCTGGGCGCCAGAATTTATTTATGTAAATGACGCTTTCACCAAATGAACGGCTACACCCCGAAGAGGTTATTGGCAAATCCCCCCGTATCCTTCAAGGACCTAATTCTAATAGAGAAGAACTGCAAAACTTGGCCTAGGCACTCAGAATTGGAACCCTAGAGGTAACACACTAACCAACTAACAATAGAACAGTGGGAGAATTTGGATAAAGCTTCACCGTGATTTCCAGTAGCTGACCAAAAAGGCTTGTATACCCCACTGGATTTGGTCATATAGTAGCGGGATTGTAAGCGAGCTAAAAAACCCCAATAGAATTAGAAAAAAAATAGTCCCTAAATGAATAAGTGACATTTTCACCACGTATTGACAATGTACTTAACAGATGTTCCTAACAAATGTATGTGAGACATCTTAGCCAAGTTGGAAATTTTGAGTTCAAAATGAATTTGGTTGCCTGCTATTGACGGTCAAAAATCGATTAACCCGTGTCACGAATTAACTAGTGGTACAGTGGAAATGCCTTTTTAAAATCGACCAAGAACTTCAAGACTTGTTGCCTTAGGTGAGGGAAATCCGGCATTATGTTTGGAAAACCAAACAACCCTTGAGAATTTTGGGAAGATGTTAGGTGGAAATGGTGTTTTTAAAACGAAACACAGCTGCTGAGAAGGCGCGTTGTTGAGCCTCAATAATGGGGAAGTACCTTTGAAAGATAAGGAAGAAGTGATAGGTGGTACTATTTATTAGGTACAGAAAAAGATCAAAATCGGCTCTGGTTCAATATTCAGGCTTTTTCAAAAATTAGCGTCCGCCTATCGGCTTCCGAACTAAGTCGCAAGAAACTTGAAATGAATTTGGCTTCAGATTTCGAACTCAACTCCTGGAATCCTTTGTGTTGCAGGTTTGATGGTTAATGCTAAAACGAATCCAAGGCACCCACTGGTTTAGAAATACTGGGCTACACTTAAAGACAATGAAGTCTAGGCCGATAAGACTCATTGTGCACGAGGAGGAATAGATTGGCGACGAAAGACCACAGACCAATCTATCACAATGGCGGAAGACAAACCAATTTTGAAAAACCCGGTACATCACCAAACAAGGGTAAAAATAATATGGTTGACCTGCCGCTATTTTCAATACCAGAGCATGGTTAATTCTGTATCGGTTTGCCAAAATATTACTTGAGAAAAAAAACTAAGGGAAACAATATCGTCAAACCCTAGTCTCGCTTAAATAGGAATTTGGGAGTTTGATCTGTTCAATCAAAGTCAACTATTGGTCGATGAGGTGTATCGACATGCTTGAATACAGATTCGAAAAAACATTTGCCCAAGATTTGGAAGAGGATAATCAATTTTTACAGAGCCGATTTTAAAGGCCAATTTGCAAAGTCAAAACTTTGAAAAATGTATTTTAACTGGCGAGCCATTTGAATTGAAGCGGTAAGTCATACTGCCAAAAAGAAAGAGATTTGGGTACGCGTAAAGGGAAAGCTGAATTGTATGGAGAGTGCAAAACGTATATATGGTAGTTTCCAAGATATTGACGAGCGTAAAGAACCGAATAAGGTACAGTCCTTGGCAGATAACCTACCTGGTGTAGTGTTCCAATACCAAATCTACCCTGATGGAACAGACAGTCTAATAAGAATGTAACTAAAGGATCTAACAAGGAGGTTTGGGGGTTACCTGACGAAGAATCATTGAAATAACCAGCTAGTTTTGGGATAGATAATATTCCGGCGGAAATTGCAATTGTTTCAAAAAAAAGTATAGCTATTCTATAGCATCCAAAACCAAATGGACGGCCCAATGAAATATGTCCTTCCAAACGGTGAGTAATGACTCATAGGATATGGGTCACCAAGTTTTTAGCTGATGCACCGTTCTTTTCAAATTCCGTGATCTTTGAATGTGACTCAGGAAGCCAATAAATGAGGAGCTGCTTGGAGCAAGAACAAATATAGCTAGGATTGGTAGTTGGGAAAATATGACTTGTAAAACCAAAATTCAGCTTCTATGTACTGGTCTCCCATGTTATTAGAGTAGTGGAGTGGACGAATAGTTTACAACGCCCACCCTAACGTGCGGCATTGAAATTTCATATGGTGAAAGTAAAGAACGAATACAAAAAGCACTGAATCTTCTCATTTCGCGATGGAATTGAGTTTGATGAGGAGAATATTACTTGCTCAACAGCCAAAGGAAATGAGCGTGGGAGCCGGGGCCATTGGTAAAAAGCGAATGGTGGAAACAGAGCGTACCAAATTATGGTAGTTATCAGGATATTCATGAAAGCGAAAAACATTGGCCGCTCTGTATATTTAGAGAAAAGTTTAAAAAATCATTTATAAGAACCTACAAATTTGCTTAGAACAGTCTGCCATTACCCGCATTGTAACAGATGAAAACAGGGTATGATTACTACTGTAAACGACAACTTTTGGTAAAAATCTCCAAATTCAAATAGAGAGGAGCTGAATCGGAAAATCACATCGATTTAGTTAATTCTAACCAGTCCATCCAAAGCATTTTTTAAAGACTTATGGAAAACGATAGGCTCAGGAAAGGTCTGGCGAGCGAAATAAAAAATGAAGCAAAAGCACGGATCCTTTTATTGGGTAGACACTCAGTATTAATTCCTTTCTGGATAAAAAAAACAGACCCCGTTCAATACGCTAGCTATTTCGTTTTGACATCACAAAAGTAAAAAGCTGAGCAGGATAAACAATAGTTTTTCAAGCAAACCTTGAGAGCAGCTCAATGAATTACATATTCGATTCAGAAACATGCCTATTCAGCTATGCAATACGGGTGCCGCTTTTTAACCTAGGCTTATTCCGAAAGAAGAATAAAGGCATTGACCCCAATTGATATAAAACCCGACTCACGGGCAACTTTTTCCAAACAGCTCGTACTCCTCTGGTCAGTAATGAAATAAGGCGAAATCATGTTTTTCCACTAATCACCAACGTAAAAGATGGAAGTAAAATTTAATCCTGTAGGAAGTTCCAATCTGCAATTAAAAGTTGATGAAGGCCAAAGATAGTAAGGTGTTTTACCATTTATAAGCTTGAATATTACCAGAGCGTACAAAAAAGCAGAGGAATAGTATTCTTCAAGCAAACCGGAACGATTCCGAAAAAGTAACTGTAAAGCTACGAATGATGCCATTTGGACTGGGACTAGTTAATCAAACCTTCTAACCAGTTCTAAGTACAGTTGAACGGTTCTGGAAAGAACCTCCACAACACATCATTTATCGCGAGAATGATTTTTGGAAAGATAAAACCACCTGAAGAATGTAATCAAAATCCAGAAAAGTTAATAAGGCAATGTCTAACCCATTAACTTAACCGGTTGCAACTGGAAATACAGAATAATAATACGCAGGGAAGAAACACTTTATATGTAAAGACCGCGGAGTGGATCATCCGAAATGAGGAAAGGAAAAGGCTATTCGTTGATGGAGCTATTGCTGACCCTTACTCACAAAAAGCACATGGAGTTGCAATTTCTGATCTAAAACCAGTCCCCTGAAGCAGTATACCAAGTTGAAAATTATGAAGCTGTTCAATTGTGGAATTTAGTATATCATATTTGCTTTCGTAGCTTCTATGTACTTACAAAGAGTCCACTGCGAAATTGATTTCTCAGCTTTCATGGATCTTCCTTAAGCGAAGTATAATATATTCATATTCTGATAAAAGCTGCTCCAAATTATATTATTTTGCCACGGATGGTGCCAAAGAGAATGAGGGCAAATCATCCTTGATCTCTGGATTATTCCAGAGCAAGTAGCCCCAATGGAAGGAAAGAGGAGTAGATATGAACGAGGTATTTCTGAATTAAACAGTCACGGAGAAAAATCAATATCAAGAAAGAATCGCTTCCATTATTTCGGCAAATCTACCTACACTTCATAGCCACAAAGCACCAATCATTCAAGTGCTTCATTCCCTCCTAGATCAATGCAACTCAAAATACTCGTAGCAGCATTTTCTCCAATAAATGAGATTAAAGCAGTAGAAAAAATGCAAAAGGAATGGGAATTTCATTGAACAACAACGGAAATCGGGAATAAGATCCTACCAATTCTATGAGTAAAAATTTTTTCTTTCAGCGACTGCATAATAAAGACCAGTATTCTGGAACAGGAAATAGGTCTGTTCGATTGCTAAAAAACATGTGGAATATTTTAGGGGGGCGGATCTGGCCGGAGGCCGGCACAGGAATAAGGCACAGTGTTTTATTCAACCATCAGCGAAAAATCAATTAATATGAAAACGAAACAAATGAAACTGCTCAATCCTCCTAGCAGAGGAACAAGTGAAGGAGATATTTGCTTACTAAGCGAAGCTTTTGAATAATGTAAAGTGAAACAGAACTAGTGTTGTGAAAAAATGGCCAAAGAAGCCCCTTGATTTTTGTACCAAAAGGTCTGATAATCCAAATTGAAAAAAACCTGATCTCAACTTTGGACATCAACATGCCTTTTCAAAACGGCCATGAAGTTTTAATGAAGAATTAAATCTGATCAAAGCTCAAAAAAATTCCAGTAATAATGCTTACCACCTCTTCTAATCAAAAGACATTACCAAGCCTAACGAAAATCACTGCAATAGTTATAAATTAATAAAACCTCGATATCAGCGAATTTATGGAAGGCTATTGTAAATAATTGAGGACTTCGGCTAACAACTATACAACCTTATCGAATAATATAATGAAAACATACAAGCCTTTGCCAGATAAACTTTCTATTCTTGTAATGAAGAGTAATCAGGGTGATTTTCGTTCGAATTGAAGATTATCTCCTTTGAAAAAAGTTTAAGAAGATTAACATCGGTACATTGCATTAATTACGCATCGTCAGTTAAAAACTTAACAGAATCTCAAGAGAAATTTCTTTATATTAGGATTAGGGACTTGCCTGATTTTTAGGTGGAATTGGATTAATAAATGCGTTTTATCCCAAAATTTTTCAATACCCATGTAATTCTAACCTGATACTCAGATTTGGCCATGGCGCAAAGTAGTCTAACAAGCTGGTGTTTACGAACTATCTGTCAAATGAAAAATAAATCCTTGACATTCTCTATAAAACTATCATTTGCATTAAACAGGAAGTATTTTATTAATCAATAGAGACGAAAACTTAATTACGAAAACCTTTTTCAAACTTAACCCTACAGCCTACTGGCTTTAGATCTAGAATCTTTTTAATATCATTCCATGCCAATATGTGCTGCGAAAAAGAAATATCGGATATTCCAATGGATGATTTTTCACAAATGTCGTTCACGGTCAATTACATCTAAAGGGAGAGAAAGAACCCATAGCGCTAAATAACCTCAAAACATGAAATGAATTCCTCTAGCAAAGTCATTCACACATCTTTTGGAGAAATGGCAAGAAAATTAAAGTGGAGATTAATTCAGGAAATAAAAAGCAATTCGAACAGTTGGAAATAATTGTCATCAAATCGAATATATCAGAAACATTGAACTGCGTATCAAACAATTGAACGCCAGAATGAGAAAATTGAAGAGTAATTGCAAATGGAACCAATCTCACGTAGTACGTGCACCACTTTCCAAGGATATTAGGAATAATAAATTTGATGAAAACAAACACGATAACTTAAGGAAATTCCCTGTTTTTTGGCTAAAGCAGTTACGGATTTCAACTGAACGAAATGAATGCAATTGGTCCAGAAAAATGTTGAATAAACTAATCATCTGATAAGATTAAATTAAAATGGAAATATTTATTATTGATGATGACCTGAATTCGAAAGAATGGAATTGTATCAAAGATGATAAATCTATTGATCCTACTTGTAACTTACTCACTGCCGAACCAAAATGGTAAGACGTTTTTAGAGACATGCTGGAAAAGCAAAGCAATTCTAATCAAAAGATTATTGTGCTGTTAGATATTATATGCCCGTTTCTTGATGGTTGGGGATTTTTTAGACCAAATTGAGAATTAATTTTTTAACAACCTGGACCAACTTTCAATTTATATTGTTTCCTTTCATCCATCGATGAAACACGATATTTTGAAGGCTATCAATATGGTTTGTCAAGAGTATTCCCTTCATGAAACCCTTTAAGTAAGAGAAATCTTAAGTACAATAATCGGTTATTGACTGAAGTAAAAACTATCTTTTTACAAATTTTGCTTTAACATTCGATAAGAATAACTGACCTTTTGACCTAATGGATTACTGCAAGCCTAAACCAAACCCATAAAATAGTCCCATGAAACCCAGAACCTTCGGCCTTCCCTCATTACGTCCAAAATAATCCAAGTTTCAAGTCTTTTTCACCTAGTGGAAGTATTTACAAGCATTAAGATTTAGAAATACTCCGAATTTCAACCAGTTGCAACGGTTCAACTTTTTGATTCATATTCTAATTCTAAAACGTCTCTAATACTAAAGTACATCGCTGACCTGCGGAATAACTCCAGCAACAACCCACGAGAGCTGTCTGATACTTCAATTCGAGCCGCCCTAAAGTAGTGAAATATTGAAGTTTCAATCGCCCTTTTTTAAAAATCATCGTGATCTTTGCCAGACTCTTTTTAAGAGAAATTGGTTGACGCTCAAGTCTAGTACAAAGAAGAACCAATCGATTTGCATTTAACTAGCAAAAATATGCGTTTTTTTATAATCAAATAATTGTAAATAATATAACGTTTTTTATTTGAGTGAGCTCCTAATCCTTTTGTCTACCATTATTAGTAAACTAAGTTAAAACATAATCATGGAAGAAGATCAGAAAGGCATACGCTAATGCAGCAATCTTGATAGGCAAGCCGAATAAATCATTCAGCTGAGAATATGTAAAGGATTATTCACAAGGAACATCAAACGATAGCCCCCAGGCTGCAGTCGACAGAAAACTCCCACTTTTCAGCGAAGACCTCAAATTCATGATCACTGAATACTGCAAGAAAAGGTATATCTGATTTTTTGCTATCAACTAGGCAACCGGTTTAGTAGAAAAGCAAATACCTGGCATCGTATTCCGCACCATCATCTGGTAAGTGTTATCATGTTTATCTTTCCTGCTCAACGCCATTAATCAGTCACTCCTCATTGACTGCTCACCAATTTTTTGCGTAACCACAATGTGGTAAATCGTGCCTTTGATACCGGTAATGGATTAAAGACTCCCCAATCTGGGGATACAAGGAGCAATCTTAGTTTTGTTCGCCTTTCCCTTTTCAATCCAAGAAAGTATTCCACAATCACCTGTACATCCAGCCTGCAGAACCGGTGTACCGACGGTCCAGCCCCCGCGACTGAAAATGGGATTCTATTGGCATACTACATCAGCCCGCTATCATAAGTTCTACTTTGTAAACAGCAATTCCTCAGGAGCTACAGGTTAAGTCGGATTAATCATATCATAACTCCCATACAACGTTGTTAAATCGCCCGATTTGGCAAAACCCATAATAATATCTTCTATATATTTTGCAGCATGTGTATTGTCCGCCATTCTCCTTACTCCTGGACATATCCTTTGATATAGTCCCGGGTAAACTTTCGATTGCGAATGGTGGATTCCAGCCAAACTGATAATTCCGAGATTTCCTTCTGTCAAGATTTTTGTAGGCCGTTCATCGCTTTATCCTGACGCGAGCTTCTCCAAGCCCCGACAAAACAGAATCAGCTCTGGAAAATAGAGTCCAATTTTGCAGTCCTTCAGCACTCGAAGTACCTAATGGCGTGCCATCATCAAACCATGCTCGTTTGGTAACCATTCTCCATCCAAGCATATTTATCAACGTTTTTCTTTTCAGTTGCTCAGCCTCCCTTTCACACTGATCGCAAATATCGGCATCATTATGTACCGGTGCAATTTTCGCAAAGCGTAAGGAGAATGTCATAAAGGGAAAAATGCCATCCCACACGCTTTTCACACTTTTCCTTCCAAATTCCTACTTTTATCAAGTCCGTGCATTCATATCAACCACTACCTATTAAAGGAAGACCTCTTCACCATAATTAAACCTTTTTTTATCGCCCCGCCACACAATGGTCATAAGAAAAACGAGGCGCTTGATTAAGCTGGGAAGGTATTAATAGATCTGTCACCGCAATTCAAATGGCCCTTCCTGTCACAAAAGGAACCTTTCCATTCAGAATCGCAGTATGCGCAGTAAAAAGGAAATATATCTTGAGCGGTTACAAATGGCAACCATACGAAAGTCCAATCGGAGCATTGGGTCCGACACCCCGCCCTGTTTGGGGATGCCACCAGTGTTTGCAGGCACATCCCCTCTTTAAACTGACGTGAAGCGGACGCAATATTTGTTTGCCGCGCGTAATTTGGGGCTACTGTACAAGTGTAGCACGTCCTGAAGCTGATCTCTGAAACCAAAGCGCCACTGATTGATAAAATCCACTGCGCCACCCAAGCCCGCGAATGCAAGTTTGTTTGGCTAACGGGAAGCCAACCGTTTTGCAATAACATTGAATCGCGCATCCGGAGTTTCCACTGCAAAAGTGCCAAAGCGATTTTTTTTTCCAAAAAATTTTGTACTTTTCAAATGATTTTTATGGCATTGCTACTGCCACGGAATTCGGTCGTGAAAGTTCTGCTGCCTTTATTAAAATCTCCAGCACCAAAGTACTAAAAATTAAGTTCACGTCTCCTTCAAATTGCCAAATAAAGGCAACCTGAGGGCAGCGCAAGGGTCTAAAGCGAGACGATCTTCCGGATAAGCTGTTGCCGTAGCAATGCATCAGAATGTTGCCATATGTTCATTACGACCAAAAAACTCGTTGTCAGTCGTAAAGGTTTTTATCTTTTGCATCTGTGTCAAAAAAAAGGCAAACATCGCAGGAAACTCAGTATTGTATGGGTTTGTGCAAATATTGTCCCAGTTAATCCGCGCCCTGCCTCGGTGCGAATATGCCATTGCTGTTTTGTTCTTTATCACCAAGTAACCAGCATTCGACATAATTCGCAGTAGCAAAGTTTGCGAGATTTCTAACCGATGATTAACCGGATTTAATTACGACGAAATTTTGACAGCCTCTTCAAATCTACATACCAGCATTCAGATATAATACCCCATCTTCAATGTGTTCGAAAGGCACATAACCAAAGCCATGGCGCGTGATGGAAATGGCGATGAGCCACCTGCGATAGAAGCGAGGTTGACCAGAAAGTGTCCACTTTCTCTTTCCATCCAACGCAGTAAATGCTTCACCCGCAGCGAGTCACTTACTGGTCGTTATTCAAGGAGTCAATCGAATTCGTGCGAATTTTCTATCCAGGTATATGGCGCCTCCACTTTCAGAAACTACTGTTCCAAAACCAGGAATTTGCTATGACATTCCCAAGTGAGCAGGGTCTTATTTTTGTGAATTCCATTTTAATCACATACTCGCTCTCAGTAGAAAATTCCTCCCACCTCGTTAAAAAAGAGGAGGTCTTCAGTATTGGTAGGGCGCTAGAATGAACGGACGATACCTTTTGTAACGGAACACTATTAAAGGATTCTCAGCGCTTAGCAGGGCGCTTTGCGTTTAACTTGATCGGCTAATGTCCCCTGCATTGTCGGAGATTAATTGCACGTGCCCACGGTTGAAAATAAATACGGGTCCTCTAACCGGGATATCGAATAACTGCTCTTCACAAAAACACCTCCACGAACGATGCCTAATCCTAACCGGAAACCATCGCCTCAAATTTCCATTTGAAAAAAATCTGTCGATTAACCGCCATGGCCTTCATTCCAGATCATAGATCAACAGCCGAAGCCCCTTTAAGCCCAGTAGGCATGCGCTTAGTAGCCTAATTCTGACTAGTTGCATGAGCCGCTTTTCAATTCCTCAACAAGACTATTGGCAATCTCCTGAAATAAGAATAGCCCCATAACCAGACTGTTGCCGTTGATTGCGGATGAGAAAACGGAGGGTCCTGCCGAAAATACGGGTTGCTATATGAAAGTATAGGGCCTTGGCTAACGTCCATACAATTTTGCATCCCATCCGTAAGCATATGATTTGCGCAGCACTTAGAACTTGGCTGTGCGTCGCAGGCTGAATTCCAAAGACCAACGGTCTTTAGATTTTAATTCCTGGTAATTGTATGATTAAGCCCTGCAAATTTCCTTTGATTCAGCTATGCCGGTAATTTATCATCGTATTGTCCCTCACTCAGGTTAAGCTTTATTTATATCTGATAGCTACAATAGGATCCAAGACGCGCACCTTGCTTTCCTGATACGACCGGAATGTTCATTGCCTGCGGATGCACGATTGAATTTCCACTGACCTATAAATTCACCGGCCTGTTCATAGATATTCATCGCATCTTTACCATCATATTCATCAAATGGCACAACCAAGGCGTTTCTCCTCTGCAAGACCGAGGTCCTGCGCGTACAAATAAGATGGGCATGTTGATTCGGAATAATTTTCAGTTTTTGCACGAAATAGATTTCTAAACGCGGGTGCATCAAATCTGAGGCGGCAGTTGAGTAGAGACCAACTTCTGCATAGCTAGTAATCTCAATCGTTCTTCGCACAGCAGAACAGTTTGATATGCGTAACCTTCGCATCTCCTATGTCGTCCTCGGGAGAAACAACATATTTCAGTATGCGTTTCTATGTCGTTATTGGCAGTACGAAAAGTCTATGTGGCCATGAGAAAAGGTTTGCTTCGTATTTGTGTCTGCCCTTTTGAAGGTCGGTTGATACGTATTGGACCAGAAAGCCTTGCGTCCAAATCGCGGAAAAATAACAATAAGGTACCCAATTACACGGGTTGCGGTCCCTCTCGCCAGCGATTAACTGCCAAATCTTTCCAACGGGCTTGTATCCTCTCGCCTGAATTAGTCCACCCATTACATGGTATTTGGCCATTGAGAGCAATTTGACTTCAGGATTTGTAAGTGTTAGGTCAGTGAAGTATTCTTGTTTTCCCTATGGCAGTAGCGCATAACTAATTTCAAATATATCGGTAGTAGGGCAAAGTAGGTGGTTGCTTTGTGATTGCCTCCTGAAGTAGCAATAAGGCTGCCTTAAACTGTGGGCTTCCGCCTTAACAATAATTCTGCATAGGCTGCAAGCAGCAGATATGCCAGTGAGAGCAAACTCATATCCCCGATGATGCCCATGAATGAATAAACAATGTGCATGGTTTGCCCTCTCGGCAAACCGATGCTGTATAATCTATGGCTTCATAAAACCCATAACGTCCTTTCAAATCCTTTGTCGGGAAAAGCAGCTAACAGACTTACTGCAAGCCCCCCTTTTTCGGGCGCCTAACCATCAGCGCAATGCAGATGCGTAACGGTGCTACACACGAAGTTCCTCCTCGAGACACGTTTCAAGCCTCAAGACCTGGAAACCCAAACGCTCGTTATTGTAATGGGATTCAGCACTAATCATATTGTAACCGGAACTCCAGAAATCCCCCAAGGCTGAAACCGTCTGTTTCCCATATTTAATCTGACAAGCACAGATGCTTTAGACGTTGGTCCAAGCAACGTGCTTTTCGTAATCAGGCATTACTAAAAGCGTCAATCAGGTATTCAAACATGGGACCCATCTCCATGAAAGCAGAATAGGTGACCATTCATATTAGTAGCAACGTCCTAATGCACTCAGCTCTTTTCAGGCAATGTTTCCCTGAGCAATACCTAACAAAAACACCTAAAACCGTAAGCTTCCGGAGCGAAGCAGATCATAAAAATAAAAAAACCCCTTTTTTTTAAATCCACTTTACGCTCCTTCTACGTTGTAAAACCGATGGAAAGCAGATGACTTGATTTGTCATATAAAAATCCCAGGTGAATACCTGCCAAGTCATCGCACTGTTGAGCAAGCGTATTGGCCGAAGCAATTTGTTTCTTCTGCTGACGAATAGATGTGTTAAGCGATTTTGAAATAGCTCAAGCCATTCGTTTTTCGCTGTTTGAGTAAATCGCAGCTGATGCTGATTTACTTCTTTCTTCAAATTTCCCGCCCCTGTCTTTAATAACTGGCTCAGCGTTTTGAAATGATCACGGAAGCCCAGATCCTTGAATTTTAGATGAGCAGTCGTTAATAGTACCCATGGTGCAAAATCTGAAGCTTCCTCCTCAAACGTTCTATAATTGTATTTTCTAGTTTTTTGTTCCAACCAAAAACGGTTCACTTTCGGTAGCTATTCAGGTCATCAATAAACTCGGTTAAAATCATTTTTCAACTGTCTATGCCTTTTTTTTTATTACTTCTAAAAATTATCCAAATCCTTCTTAGTGACATTTAAAATTCTCTTTAAACGATTTGTACTTTCCCAACTTCCGGTTTTCGTCCAGCGAATATCTTTAAGCACAGAAGGAAATTGTATCCAAAGACGTGAAATTAAGTGAAATAATTAATTTTTTGAATGAGGGAAAAGCTCAATAATCCTTGTCGAATACACGAGCAAGTCCCCAAACTAGATCCACTTATCCACCGTTGAAATATATCTTTGGAAGTAATGACTCAACGATATAGTGTCATATCCAATTAAAAAATGAAACGCACCAAAATCGCTCCATTTCCCCATCCGTTTTCAATGGTGTTGTCGCGGTCTTCAATAAACTGTCTAGTAGTGCCATATAACCAATTTCTCGAGCGTGAGGTTTTGCGAGAGGGATAGCCCGATATTGGTAGGGGACGTACGATGCGCTAGTGCTGCTAATCGTGTTCCTGAAAATTGTCAGGCGGCAACGTTATCTCTCAGGTCCGGCAAAAACGTTTCAAAGAAACCCCATGTTTTTATCCGCCACTTTCCTAAGAAATAATATTTTGCTTGCGCGAAAGAATAGATCAACCCTTTTTGCCAAAAGGTTGGCTAATCTTCCATGGTAATATATGGAGCAAGAAGCCAAGTATAACTACAGTGGCCCTTACTGTGGGGTATTTAAGTGGGAAGCCAGTTAATTTAGCCAAATAAATACCTACGCTAGGGATAAAAAAAATCTTCATCCAACATGACTGCATAGAAGCTGACAGACTAGTCGATATTCACCATTCGTTACCCCGAGGCTTCCATTCACAGATGTTTCCCGAAGTGAAAAGCTTTTCTCCTAAAGTTGAGGTGACGAGCCTAAAAATTGACAAAAGCTTCGTAGGCAGGCAGATTTTAACTCAAATAAGCGTTTTGATAACAATGTTAAATGCTGCGAAAAAGATTTTCTATGTGTTCTGTAAAAAATAACTTCTTAGGTTTCCGAATGAGCTCCCACTTGATGAAAAAGATAATCGGAAAACCTAGAAATAAGAGCCAGTAACGTCAATAACAGTCCATAAAAAAAGAGGACGGTAATAACCAAGCCATCCCTAATAAAAGCATGCTGTAAGTTGCTATGGATAAGGCTCGTCTGATATTAATCAAATAATTTTTCCAGCGGGACAATGCGGAGAATAGGGTTTTTTACGCCAATTACCTGCTACGTCAGGGACTACCGGTAAAAACCAGGAGAATAGTCTGCCAATCCCCGCGAACCCAGCGGATCGTCCTCTTAATATCCATCTTGATGCGGGGTAGGATATTTTTTCAAAGAGCTGCCCAACATCACTAAACCAACCGTGAACGTAAATACAGCTTCCAAAAGTCAGAACTCAGATGGTATTTCCAGCAAACTTTCCTCCAGCACTTTCCTAGAAAATATCCACCTCATAAATTCTTTACCAATAAAAGACCCCTCTTCAAAACAAATCCTGAATAAACATCGGAAAGAACGCCGCGTGTTAGGGATCAATAACCCGCCTCATTTCCGTGCATAACGGCATATTAAAGAACCGGTGACATCCGGCAGGCATTCGCCACCCGCGGTTGCAAAATACCATAGCCCTGGTGAATGTGCGTTCTTTTTGTCATCGACCAAGCATGAAATCCAATGGGTGGGTGCCAACGTGCAATTAACTTCCAAGCAGATACCCCCTGGCCATTTGCGTAATCAGCATCTAGGGTAATGACATATTTTTATAAGCGGAAAAATAAGTTTCCCACTTCAGCTATCTATATAAACCGAGAAACTTCTTTTTGAACTGCCCCGCAACAAGTGCCGTTTAAATCGTTGATTTTTCCACGTTTTCTTTCAATAACCCATCCACTTATTTTCTTGCGCAATTCCAAAGCCTAGGACGATGAAAAAAGAATAGAACAAGTCTTTTTGATTTTCTTTATATTTTAAATTTAGTTCTCAATCCCCTCGCTTGTACGCTTCAATAAGTATTTGTCTTGTGAAGATTTTCCTGATTCCATCGATAAAATCAGTCAATAAGCCGAAGTACAAATATCATTTCTGTTTGCCAGGTAAGCAAATTTCCAATGACTATCGATTAAACGCTCTATTTCCTTAATGCTGGAGACATGGAGGGCAACTAACAATCAGCGTACTGAATCGCACTGGGATTTTTTGGAAATCATCCGGGGCAGCAAATTCGGCTTTTACCATTAAAGTGGCAAAAAAGTTAATTACAGATATTGCAAGCTGACTGGCGAAAGCAGTGAAAGAAAAGTAATTAAATTGCAAGCAGTCCCAGCCGTTGTTAAATCCTCATAAGCCAGAATAAAAACACACCACCTATAGCAAATTGATTAACAGTATCACGCAAAGTTATGTCGAAAACTATTTCCCCAAGAAGTCTGAACCTTTGAAAAAGCGATATTGGCGTTTCGCAATTCGTTAGTTTCACTACTCCCGTCCCTATTGAAAAGATAATATCCTACGTGGCAGACGATTATCCATATCAATTTTCAGGTTACGTTCATGCGTAAGTTCAATTGCGATTCGGCAACCTCTTGTTCGGTGATTTTGCTTTTTTTTTGGCAATATCCTCCACCACATGTCTATATCTGTCTCTAAACAGAGAAATCCTTAAGCATATATGCCGTCTGGGTCTCGCGACAGGTTTGTTTCAAACGATACGTGTTCTCCACAAAATCCCTGCCAATTGTCATCGTCAAGCAAACGAAAGGCTGCCTATGCTATTACTCACTTGAAACCTGGTGGAACAGCTGCTTTTGAACTTCTGAATCACCAACTCCTCGAATGGACCCAAGCCCTCTTTCAGAATAATTGTGCTCTATCCAAGTTCAGTGATATTGCCAATTCAAGGGCCCTTCCTCCCGCAGTTTCCCCTGTTTTAAATTCAGCCACAAATGCATCTACCACACGAGGGTTTGGACCGAGCCATGTGCTGCGATAGTCATTATAGGTTTTTTGGTCCTTTTTCTGATTTTTCAATCATTTGTTGTCGCCAATAATTCGCCCAAGATACTAACTACTCGATCAATAGCGAGCCGCAGCCCGAAATACGTCTGAGATTTTCCGATAGCAATCGTAACATTATAGGAATCGCCCATAATTCCCCCAATTTCAATTGGTTACTGTCCTGTAAGCATTTATAAAACTGCTCAGATTTTCGATATCTACTACTTCCATCACTGTGTGGCATCACTTGCCGAATGATACATAGATTCGTCCTCTTGGCTGAGGAACACCTTCTAGCGAGGCAGATAATTTCACTAACCTTGGGAAATGACTTTTGCACAGCGGAATATTTCTTCTATCAAGTAGAAATTATCAAGCAACCATTCACCTGCATGGGATATTTATACTTCTTTTTGTGATGATTCGTGATCAACTACGGAATCATGCAACAGTGATTCATTATCTGCAAGTCGCTGAGCAAAATGATCCTGCGTGGGTTGGAACTCAGCTTATGATTTGCAATGCCTATCCCAAGCCGTTTTCAATCTGTTCGGAACTGTAGAGCTCAGCACTAAACAGTTCTCCGTTATGGAAATTTTTATTAAATTTTTGCATTGAAAAAAAATCTCTTATTACAGCAAATAATTTTGATGGTTGAGCGGTCATTTTCTAGGTTAATTTGTAATCAATCCTTCTCTAGATCAGCAGGTTTAGAAGTTAATAATAAAATATGAGTTTCTCTCGGGCCAATAATGGAAATTAAAATCATACTCTGTA
>Ga0163217_1095222_pt1 | contig 19056 bp, 9 predicted proteins | sample SynspAceP_FD_185933 | JGI IMG/M metagenome (GOLD analysis project Ga0163217, IMG submission 185933) | Saline lake microbial communities from Ace Lake in Antarctica - Synechococcus sp. Ace-P (PacBio error correction) | ecosystem: Environmental > Aquatic > Non-marine Saline and Alkaline > Saline ...
AAAGGGGAAAAAAAAAGGAAGGAAAAAAAAATTTTTAAAACCCCCCCCTGAAAGCCCCCCCCGGTTTCCCCAACGGCCCGGGCTTTCCCCTAAACAAAAAAAAAAGGCCAAAAAAACGGTATAACTTTTTTTAACCTTTTTGGGTGAAAAGGGGCCACTTTTTTATGGTTTTAGTGCTGGGGGTTCACCGTATCGGAGAATATCGTTAAAAGGCTTTGTAACTCGGGAAATACTAGCTCCTTAAATTTCCTCTTCGGACCTGGCTAAGGCTTAAACTTCTTTACAAAACCACTTCTTGCCTTTTTGTTTGAAGTGGATTGGGTGCTGGAGCTAACATTTTTTCAATTCGCGGGCGCCCCACATCTTCAAGTTTTGGGCGCCAGCTTCATCAATTTTTTGTTCGGTACTGTTGCTCGCTAGCGACTAAGCCACCGATGGCAGATAGGAATGCCTCCGCAAAGTACTCATTAACCTGCTCTATTTGGCCTTCAAGCTCTCGTCAAAAAGTCGGTCCAACGGTTTAGACTACCTGGGCCCATAAATAAGTTCGTTAGCGTGAAATAAACTTCGGCCACACTTTTTGGCAACTCTTCTAATGAAGCTTCACTCCCCCCTGACTTTTATGATCCTACCCCATCAAACCAGATAAACGGTTTTTCACAGATCGACGGCTAATTCCACCCCTTCATTGGGCCATAGGATCATTTTTGGTACATCAATCAGACCATTGCCATTCAAGCCAGACTCGTTGCGGGCTGAGAACACTGAAGCCAATCCAATTGCCGCCAACCTATCAACTGGAACACCAATGAATCCTATAGACTGCTACGCTCTTATAATCACTCCGAAATTGGCTGGTGTTAACTCACTAAACCAAAATTGAGGCCACTTCACAGTTGAATCGCCACGCTGATGACAAAAAAACACAGGAAAGAAAATCTGAATCCATATCTTTCTCAAATAAACCTTTGCGGTGTAAGTGTTGCCGTTAGCACCAAAAATACAACTGGGACAGATAATTTAAGGAATTCCTATCGTTAATTGGGGGCAGTTCTAACTAAAGCCGAGTGTAAACAAATAGTGATTTGTCCTTGGAATGAGTACCTGCTATTAAAAAAAAGCAATAACCCAGCCCGTTGCGGATCACTGACCGCAGGAACTTGGATTCCAAAAATCAAACAGAGGGAGATGGGGAAAATACGGATTGGACGCAGACGCAACCACTGGCCTCAGTAAACTGGCAACCTTTGACATAGGGACCGCCAACCGCTTGATCACGTACACATAGCCAGAGCGCTAAACTAAGGCTGTGCCACCTCACTCATGCTTTCTCCCGTGCAGGACTAATTATCCAGTCTGGTTCCCAACGCAACGGCATCACATCAAGCGACTCGGTATCTGTGACACGTCCGCGCAGGGTCCGAAAGTTATTGATGGCGAGCGGCGCAATACTCTCTAGAAGGTGGCCCTTTAAGCAAAACAGCCATACATAACAAAAGTCATTAACAGTAGGTGCTTCATCTCCGTCTCACAAACGAATTCCTGGCAGGGCTTGCTTAAGTTTAAAAAAATTGTCCATTACCCGACGCAAAATCTAAAGCCATGCGTACCGAGATTCTTCTGCGCTCCATCGCACTCGACGTTTAGCCAATACCATTAAGACACTCAGATTAAGCTCCGTATAGGGAAATAATCCAGCCCAATCCCCCCCCTATCATGGGGCTACATCATGGCCAAAAATGCACTAATAACAAAATACTCTTGATTGACTTTGGTAACCTCATCATTAAAATTGCATAGTCCAAGTCATTCACGTTCAACATAAGCCGAAGTATTTACACTCGTCCAAATTCCCAACTAGCCGGGCACACCAGTTTTGTCCGCTGGTCGCTCCGTTTCGGCCGCAATACCAAGTATAACGTAGAAACTAACTTCTGCAGCCCAGTGCTCGCTGTCAATTTTACCTCCAAAAGCAAACCGTCCATTTTCACGCACACAGACCAACGGTAAATGTGCATCCCACCATTTCAATCTCCCTCAGCATAAGCGAGTAAAATCAAAACCTCTCACCTCGTCCGCTTTTCCAACAAAACCATCGCGGCAAATAAATCTGCCCCGCGACCCATCTTGGTCCAGGAAGCCCATCTGATTGATGCTTGTTTATTGTGTTCGTTGCTGTAACAAAAATCCCTTGTCATCATTGGCCTGATCAAATAAGGGTTTAAAGACAACGTTAATCAGCAACTTCTACTACATTGCAAACACATCCCTTGCACCGCCAAAGTAAAGGTTATGTGCGCTGATAATACTTTGCCATGGCATACGGCCATAATTGGTTTGCGTATCACATTTGGGATTCAATTTGAATCATTTAACACTGAAAATAGGGTCTGCGCGGCAACACTGGTAATGCTTCTCACGCCAAATAATAACTCACCAAAAACATTATGATTTACCCGCGTCACAAGGTAAGCTGCACTTGCACTCAAAATACTAAGGAACAGAGTTAGAAACGCTTGGCGCCCCTCTCGTCGGACAGCATGTAAAGGCGAGTTCATTGTCATGCCTAACAACCGGCTAATAAACGCTAAACTATCACCATCCGTGCTGATACCACTAATACCGCCTCACCGGCAGTTGTTCCATTTAAACATGCTGATTGATGCCTCCATCAGAAGCAAACTCAATCGAACGCGCTTCCGCAGTATCCTTCAACTCCTGCGGAAATTGATTTAAATATAGTCACTGACTTGCTTGCGACAACTCCTGCAATGGCCAAGTATTACGGGAAAATTATATACAAACACTATCTGAACTTGGTTACCTTCTGCTCCGACATCAAGGGTAATACATACGTTAACAAAGCGTGGTTTAAGGGGGCAACAAAAGGTACCGTGCTTATTGGCACTCGGGGACTTGGTATCTCAATCTAGGATCACACCCCATACTAGGTTCATAAGCAATGGCACGGCCTCTGGCTCAAGGTCACAGTGGTCACATTACCGCTTATTGGCTGCCTCGTTGACAATTACCTGCGCATTGCGTCTTGTGAAACTGCCCAAGATCCCACGCAAGCCACAGCGCCAAGTCTAAGCCGCCAAGCACAGTAAACGAAGAACTAAAGTTTTACTAAATTGCATACATGGAATAAAAACAGAAGATATTGTAAGTGATCTAGTGATTAATGCAGATACTAACCACGCAGAGAAAATACAGATAAACCCAACGGCAACATACTGCCGTCGCAATACCATTAATACATAAGCAACGGTGCAAACGCAGCCGCTTTTCACCCAAGCTTATGGCAACCCAGTAACCAAATGGCAAATGACTCGACGTCCCCAAACCTAAACCTGGCCTGCACTGTGTAAGTTAAACAAATCAAACAAGGGCCGACTTACAATACCCCAACCAATCCGTCACAATAACAATCCTCAGCGATAACGTACCACCATTTAACTGTGTACAATTGCCTATGAAAATGGTAAATAGATTAGTCATATACACTCATACCATGGGGTGCGGTAATGAATATATAGAGCCACGTATACTAAAGGACCCAGTAAAACCCCCTAACAAAATCACCGGGCAATCACTTAAAACCTCTTGATGAATTACTAATACGATACAAACCGGGGATAGTAAAGCACACGTGCGGGGCCTAATAACCAAGTCAAAAACCACTTCACGGCATAAACATAATATCTGAGCAAATACCATTATAATGGTCAAGACCAATACCTGCTAACAAAATCGATCAACCAAACCGGGTCCACCACACATACGTGATTTTCCAACGCAAATAACATAACCCAAGAGAAACCAGATAACCAAAGGAATTTCACCACCCAAGTAGAGTAGTCTAGCCAATCATTCATCAGCGGACTCATCGCACTAGCGACAGCAACTTTTCGCAAACACATAGCGTAATCACCAATGCTTACCACCTGTACCAAAATAAGCCACCTAAACCACAACCAAGAACCTAAATCGCCAGATAGGCTGCCGCCTACGTAACATGAAAACAACAAGGCCCATCGAACGTAAAGCCCACAGTACTAACAATATCAGTGGGTACACTAGTAAATAACAAGCATACAACATAAACAATAAGCCATAAGGAAAGCATAGTTTTATAAAGAGGCTAAGATAACAACCCACAAGCACAAAAAATGAGTGCCAAGAATGCGAGTATGGAGATGCAAACGATGAGTCCATAGCTATAGATAACGAACTAAACACGTATTGCCACGATAGAAACGATAGGTTTCCACCAATCAACGTTAAATCATCTAAAATTTACTATTAGAGAATAAAGGTGGGTCCTAGTACACCTAAAATCAGTCGTTAGTACATTTTTTGTTCGCCACTGATAGCGGTTTGCAAAGACGACTTCACAGTTCCCGCACTTCTCGCAGATAAAGAGCGATATGCTTACACAATATGACCCTTAGTAAATTAATAATCCTCAAGCTGAATAGCGTGCCCTCACCATAAAACCCGCGGCTTTTAACTTATTGCAATCGCGATATACCTGGCCACTTATGCTGGTCATCGCCTAATTGCGCTAATCCACTGAAACCTTAATCTTTGTTTTAAATCTTCCGTTGATGGCAAGAAATGTTCTAGCCACAAAATAACTCATTATACGCTCCCGGTAAGGCAATATTGAATTAAAATTCACCAGCGTAGTACAAACTTCGCGGCAATTTGCTCGGCCACCATAGCAGGTCACGTGCGAATGGTCAAACAGATACCCGAATAACACGGATTCACGCGCCCGCCCAACCGCCGATGACTCTTTCTGAAAACGCAACATTTTAAGCCTGCAAAGCCCAATGGGCATATCGCCATTTCACATCTAAAACACGTACCCATTTGTGCTTTTCTATTTGCCTGGTAGTTTATGGCGGCCGTAAAGGGCCCCCTTTTTCAAACCAAACATCACTTTCTAACAAGTTCTTCTGTAGGAGCACATTTATGGCTACAAAAGGTTGTCTTTTCTAAGCTGTGTTCCGTGAATACTGCGCAAATACTTCTTACCTGTGCCACTTTCATTCACCCAATAATAACGTACTAAAACGTTTGCGATACTCGGCCTTGCGACTGGCGGGCCAATAAACTCCTCGCTCTGACCAACTGATTTTATCCATCGGGATGTGCACGACTGCCACTAAAATGCGATTTTCCATCTCTAAATAAAATAAATCATCGCGCCGACTACTAACATTTGAATCGGTCAGAAATCGATGGTTTCTGAAAAAAGTCGTAAGCGCCAAGATTAATCGCTTTCAAGGCATTTTTGTATCATTATGCCCGTTAGACAATCACCTTGGTCGTGCGCCCAGATAAAATTTCTTCTAGGTAACAACCCTCCGGCACCATTGGCGGAAGAGGGCGGAAGCTAAACCAAAGTAACCACTTTTGGTCAAGACGCCTTAACTGCGCCTATACGCACTGCTTCGTCCCACAAATATACTTTCATAACCGGCAAAAACTACTCACTTTAATCTGTTTTTTGAAATCCTAAGCGTCTCTACTACATATTTTTCCAGTATAATGCCTTCATCATTTCGTTTTGATAAATTGAAACGTATGTAAATTACCCTGCCCTTCTATTACTTTCAACAAAAGTTCCCCCAATTCTCTAGAAATTGCATCAAATGCCCCAATTCCCATAACCAGCATTGCCTTTATGGTATCAAACGGTTTAAATATCCCCGCGTGAAATAAAGCTCACTCAATCACCACAACCCGTACATATTCGACCAACTAATTTTCATTTCAGTCTTATCCAAATCACTTCAATTTTTCCGCCTATCATCATTGCTTGTTGTGCATTACTCATTAAGTTGAACAATGAAAAAAAAAAAAAAAAAAAAAACAACAAAATTTGGCCCCCCCCGAATTTCCCCCTTTGTCTACACACTGATGTTCACATTGATACCAATGTGGGCCGGGCAAAAAGTCCCAACGGGGTTCATACTTTTAATCATTTGACAACAATACAAAGAAAGCATCTGGGACGCAAGCTATATCTTCGGTAACTGACCTCAACATTTTTTTCCATACGCGCCTGATAAGCAGTGTCCTCAAAGTAATCTTCAATAATGTCGGATTATTTTATGTGTTCAGCATTGCATAAAATAAGGTCTATTTGTGCAAAGTTTTTAAATCAGTAATACAAACGCAGACATCGGAAATCGGCGAACTGCCATTTTCTGCCACATCTCAGCCGCTTTGTGAACAGAAAAATTCGACACTTGAAGCGTTTACGGCATTAATATAAGTCGCGCCCAACTCCCAATTTATTTTTTAAGGTCGTAATGTCAGAGCCCTGCTATAGCAACCAAGCCCAAAATCATTATCTTATACAGGGTACAACTAATCTGAACGCGCTGATTAACAAAGCCATGATTTTATTTAAGCCCTCATAAATATGTGGATGAGTCGCGTAACTCAGCGATCGTCTACATCCACGCCCTTTTGCTTAAAAACTCTCCAGTTCTTAGCAACATTTTTCAATCTTCATTTAAGACTGGCATAGCCCACATCTCCAACTTCCTCAAATTCGCCATGTTGCAATAAATGCAACCACTTGATAAATCGATGCTTAAAAAGCTGTAATGCAGAGTAACTTGATTAATTTCACCTGAGCATTTTCTAACAATGATGAGTTTACCCAACTCTGCCGATAATAAACCTGGTTACAAAACAATTCTTGTAATAAAATACCTTAAGCGGTTCGAAAATCTGTGACAATAAAAAGCGCGGGCGAGACGTCAGCGATAAAAAGATCATACAACTTGAAATACTCGTCCCCACCGCCAACCCAATATTTGACGACAAACCCACCATTGCCATCACAAAACCAGTACCACCACACTACAAAAGGTACTGTGAAGACATTCTCTAGAGGATAAGATTTCAACCCCCCAACTTAAACCCGTGCCGAAAGCTAGAACCAGAAAGGAAGAGGGGCTCGCTAAATAAAACCAGGGCTGATAAATAAAAATAGCCTTATCTGGGGATTCATACAGGCATTAGCGAATGCAGAAAATCAAAAATACTGATCACTGACTAAATAATGATCAGCGGTTTAAGCGCCCAACGTTTTTCGCCAGATGAGGTAAAGATTCGAGTAGTACTAACAACTCCCAGTGGCTAATGACGGTTGCAGTAAATATGCAAGATCAAAAAAATCACACAAACAAAGAATCAACATGGCGAATAAGGTTCAAGCAAGGAGAACCAGGTTTCTTACGCACTACACTGTTGATATCTTGAAGTTAATCTTTAAGCATGACGCCCGAAAATTAACAACCAAAACAGATTTTGATGTTTATCGGAAGAATACTAATTTCTATGGATACTCTGCAAAGAAAAATGTACGCCATACCAATTCTCGTTGCGGCAGTGGCTAAAACCAATAAACTACTTAGCTAACCTACTTACGCACACGGTTAAAGATTAACACAAAAAACGTACCCTAATGCACAATTCATACCCCATTACATGCTAACATAATCTCATCCTTGCTCGATTTCAATCATTAACTTTATTATAGATTTACTATTGCTTTATTATCGGTTTTTAAAATAAAGGTGCAATGGAATAGCCCGCACCAAAGAACATAGCAGACCCAATTTCTCCACTAACAAGATCTTGGTAAGCAAATTAAAGCAATAATAGAGCCACCGACCAGAATGGCGGTAGGTAACGAGCACAATAGTGCTTCTCCAACTAGGTTCACGCCGAGTAATTTTTTTTAACTGAAAGTGTTCAATTGATATTCTTGATTAACCACCAGCGTTTTACTTACTGAAATCGAGTGATGACGTGCAAGTGCTCGTGAATGTTCACCGCCATCGGGCACACTTCCTTAAATACTTACGCCCTTCTGAGAAATACATGTCATTCCGCAAAGTGTATGCATGGCAACGACTCACATAGCCAAATTAAACGAATAATGTTGAATAAAATGTGACGGCTTGTACTCATATTCAATAAATATTTCACACAGCCCGTTTCAGACCTTCAACCACCAAGCGTGCGACATCGCCAAATATAAATGGGTTCGATGCCATAGTTTAACTGCGGCGAGTAAGTTCAGTTAAAACTAAGACCCCTTACCTGGCCACCCGCAATCATTTCTAGTTGCGCGATGCAAGGCCAAATGTCGCCGCAGAACACGCCACTAAACTTCAAAACCAATCCTTAATACCAAATCTTCTGCAACTCAATGGCTAAGGCAGGAAGAACTTGGTTAGCCAAGCACAATCACAGCACTATATCAAGCTCATTTAATGCCGCAATCACGCTTTTTAGCGGCATCTATTGCCCATTTCGCTTGGTCACGATTTCATCCATCAACAGCACCTGGAATATTGAGGCGCATCTAGAATATCCTGAAATTCCATCTAATGTAATGAACGGCTTGCGACATACCAGATGCCTTTCATAAATTCTGCACTAAAGAGCTTGCGCTAGCTCACCAATCTCTATCTCCGTGCGATATCGCGTTAAACTTTTCAGCGTAAAGGCTTATAGCCCCACTAACCTCGGTTGAATACATGTAAAGGTGCCTAAAGACATAACCACTAATTCCACGACGTTGTCATACTCAATCCAAGATACGTATATCCTGATAGTAACTTTAAATAGAAAATGTCATGAGCAAAAAAACATCCATCAAAACAATAAGCCAGCCAAGCTGAACCTAATTCGTTTAACAGTACGTGATCTACTAACCCCGCTAAACTAAATATATAGTGTGACGGCGCCATAATTGCTCTTTGCATTTTTCAGTGACGCAGGCTTTAAACTGTTTTTAAACAAGACCCCTTTATCGTGCGTCCAATGCACATTGTCTTGCGCTTGCACAAAATCACTAACCACAAAACTGAATTTCCCATCAGTAAAGACACAACCCCACCGTACGGCACAACATCGTAACTACAGTCTCTTCAAACACAGCCAAAGATGCTATAAGTTGCTTTTCTAGCCTGCCCTCTCTTCACTGGCCAATTTAACTTTGTTCTTGGGGACCACTCTTTGCTGTATTTTTCAAGTTCGCTGGCTTGCCAAGCTTTTTAATTCCTCGATAACCGCAGTGAGTTTTCCACCTCTGCGTCGTTCACCATCGGCACGCTTTTTCCAAACTCGAGATCACACGGCTTCCCATATCACCGTTGGGTTCCTACGCTATATCCCTTTGAACGCTCACTGAGTCGCGCATTCGTCGCGTTTCCTTCAGCATAAATCACCTGTCCGTCAAAGCATCGCGAATGGCTTCTTCAAATTCCTGTTCGTCAAACTCAATCTCAATGCGACTACTGAATGTTGACCGCTGCATGGGGGCGGGTATACAGAAGAGATTAACTCACATATACAAAAATCAAAGCAAATACCCTATTTTGCTGTTACTGGCCAATACAAAACCACGCCTTGATTGGCTAAATAGGTCCAACGCCTGGCTCTAAAGCGACAAGCTTATTGGAGTTTGCTTAAAGAACCCGTAAAAATGTTCAACATAATCCAAGCTCATGCGAATTTTCTTGCATATAAGTCGGGGCTGAGCGTTGCTTGGCTCAGCGTAAACCCAGCAATGCCAGGGCTAATACATGTTTTTAATTAAACATTTCATCTTTTCATCCCAACTCTTCTGCTATTCATATCCGTTTAAACGGGACTATAAACATCTTGTTGGTAAACTGATAACTCGTGCAAAAAACAAAATTTTTTTGGACCCTGTTTGCGCTGCTCATTAATAATTGAATCAATCACCAAAATCTTCACGCCCGTTTTACGACTCGAAGTCAATAGTATTGTTAATTGACCCACTGGCGTCAATGTTGTTGCTGTAAGATGCTAAAACGATTCATCGCAACCTCGTTCTACCTGATAATTGCTGAAGCTGTCCATTCACCACTTCAAATCCTTGGCTACGGTGTTTATCAAGCAAAACTGATGCACTGCGCCTTCGCAAGCCTTATTGAAAAGCCGGTAACGACCATGACCATGGCAAACCACGACAGGCGCTTAATGGATAAGACCTGAAAGTCCTTGCCAGATGCCACCATGGTGTTTTTTCAGTTTGATCAAAGGTGCAACGCTCTGTCCCACTGAGCACTTCTGTTTCAACATAAGCTGAGTATGAAATGACATATGGACGGCCAAGCTCAATGAGCAACAAAGGCAATATTTTGAGCACGTTAGTGTTTGACGATAAAGCCTTGCCACAAGTTGAAGCCGCCAATAGTTCATAACATACTCGCATTAAATTTTGAAACAAAGAAGTGCCTCATGGACAAGAGCTGCAACCTTTGATCAAACTGAAAAAAACACCATGTGGCAACTGGGCAGACTTCAGTCTATCCATAGCCCTGCAGGGGTCCCATGGTCAGGTCCGTTACCGCTTTCAAAAAGGCTGACGAAGCGCAGTGACATCAGTTGCTGATAAACACCGTATCTCAAGAGATTGAAGAAGCTGGTAATGACAACCTTCACACTATCAGCTAGAACACGCAGGTTGCGATAATCGTTTACCCAATCCTTACAGCAACAACATTAGAACGCCAGTTCAATTAACCCATACCTATTGGACTTCGAGTCGTAAAAAAACGGCGTGAAGATTTGTGAATTGATCAAATTTATTAATGACAGCGCACAAGAAGATTAAATTGTTTACTCACGTCAGTTAAATCAGTTACAACAAAATCTTTTATAGTCCCGTTAAACGGAATGAAACAGCTAAAAGTTGAGGATGAAAAGATGAAATTAATTTTAAAAAACACTGTATTAGCCAGCATGGCTGTATTATCACCAGCGAGCCAAGCAACCTCAAGCCCCGACTAATATCAAGAAATTCGCAATGAGCTTGGCATAGTTGACATTTACAGGCTTCTTAAAGCAAAATACCAATAAAGACTTCGCTTTAGAGCCAGTGCGTACCTACTTAGCCAATCAAGGATGGTTTTTGATATTCATAACAAGTCAAAATAAGGTATTGCTTGATTTAGTAATATCTGAGTAATCTCTCTGCATAACCCCACCCCCCAATCGCCAGCGGTCAACCATTCAGGTATCGCATTGAATTGAGTTTGACGAACAGGAATTTGAAGAACCATTCGCGATGCCTTTGAACGAAGACAGTGGATATGCTGAAGAAAACCGCACAAAAGCCAACTAGTGAGCGTCCACGGATACTAGCGTGGAACACACGTGAATATGAGCCGAAGCCTCGTGATCTCGAGTTTGAAAAAACCGCAGTGCCGATGTAACGACGCAAAAGGTGAAAAAAACTCACTGCGTATCGACGGAATTAAAAAAGCTTGAAGCAAAGCGCAGGAAACTTGAAAAATACCAGCAAAAGATGGCCACGAACAAAGTAAATGCCATGAAATAGATGCCGCTAAAACAACTTTATAGTCAATCTTTGGCTGTGTTGAAGAGACCTGGTAGGTACGAGTTTGCCGCTACGTGCGGTTGAATCTACCTGATGGGGAAAATTCATTTTTGTTTAATCTGATTTGTGCAACCGCAAGACAATCGCATGGAACCACGATAAAGTCTAGTTTTAAAAACAAAGATGTAAAGCTCGCACTGAAAAAATATCAAAGAGCAATATTGGCGCCGCACACCTATATATTTTAGTTACGCAGGGTTTAAGGTAGATCACTACTTGTTAACGAATAAGGTCACTTTAGCTTGGCCTTATTCTTGATAAAGCGACTGTTATTTTGCCCAGACATTTCTATTTTAAAACTTAACCTATCAGATAACTACCTGAATTGATATCGACAACGTCAGTTGTAATAGTACTGTCTTGGACACTACATATTAAACTTTCAACGAAAGATTAGTGGAGGCCTATAACGCCTACGCTGAAATTAACGCCGAATAACGCACCGAGAATAGAGATTGGTTGAGCAGCCGCAAAGGCCTCTCAGTGCAGAAATTATGAAAAGGCTTCTGGTATTCGCAGCCTTACACTACATAAGAGCACCGATATTACTAGAAATGCGCCCAAATATCCCAAGCGTGCTGATGATAACCTCAGTGCCAACAGAAAGGCCATAGATGCCGCTAAAAAAAGCGCTGATTGTCGGCCAATAAAACGCAGCGATATCAGATCTGGAGTAAGCTTCGCCTACCCCAACGTCTACCTCGCCTTAGCCCATGAAGCAAGAAGCCTTGTATTAAGGCTTGGTTTTGACATGTAGTGCGTGTCTGCGGCGACATTGCTTCACGCGCCACGAAATATTGCGGCTGCCACGCTTAAAGGCCTAGTTATTAACCCTGAACCACATCGCCGCAAAGTTAACATGCGATCGGAGACAGCCACTTTATATTTCGATGCGCCACCGTCTGTGTTGAAGCGTCTGAAACGGCTGATGCTGAACATATTTATGAAATCATGAGTACCAAAGCCGTCACATCTATCAAACATCCCTTCTAAATTTGGCTATGTGATCGTGCCAATGACAGTGACCCCTGGCGAATGACAGTATATCCATCAGAATGGTGGGGGGGGGGTCGTAAAGTATTAAGGAAGTGCCGATGGCGTGGAAACACATCAACGAGCCACTCAACGTCATTCACTCGATCAAGTAATTAAAACCGTGGTACATCAAGCGAATATCAATTATGAACACCTTAATCAGTAAAAAATTACCGGCGGTGACCTAGCTTGAAGAAAGCACCTATTTGTGCTCGATACCTACGCCAATACTGCGTCGCTGCTCTATATGCGTAATTTGCATACCAAGATCTTGTTAGTGGAGAAATTGCTTGGCTATGTTCCTTGGTGCGGGCTATTCCCATGCACTATTTCTAAAAAAAAACGCTAATAAGCACAAGAAATCTATAATAAAGTAATGAGAAATCGAGCAGGATTTGAGATATTTAGCGAATGGGTATGCAATTGTCCATAAGGACGCTTTTATGTGTTTAATCTTAACCGTTCGGTAGTCAGTTTTAGCAAAGTATTAGTTTTACACTGCCGCAACGGAGCATCCTTGTTCGCGTACCCATTTCTTGGCAATTATCCATAAAAAAATTATATTCTTCGATAACATCAAACCATCTTGTTTTATTTTTGCGTCATGCTTAATAAGAAAACTTCAAAGAATATTTCAACAGTATTAGTGCGTAAAGAACTGTTCATCCTTCTTACCCTTATTCCGCCAGTTACCATTGTTGTGATTTTTTGCATCTTGGCAATATTTACTGCAAACCGTCATACACTGGAGGTTTTTTGTAACTACTCGAAATCATTTACCGCAACTGCGAAAACCGTTGGCCTTAAACGCTGATCATATATACATGACAGTATTTTTGATTTCTGACATTCGCTAATGCCTATGATCGATCAAGTGCAATTTATTAATTTATCACCCGTTTTATTACGCAGCCCTCATTCCCTTTCTGTTCAAGCTATTCGGCGTAAAAAATTGTGGTGAAATCTATATCTCTAAGAAATGTCTTACACATAACCTATTGCTAGTGCTGTGGCACTTGTTTGTGATGGCAATGTGGTATGTCGTCAAATATGGGTGGCGAGTGGGACACGAGTATCAAGTTGTATTGAATCTTTTTATCCGAACGATTCTCGCCGCGCTTTTTAAGGGGGGGTGTCCACCAGTTTTTCGAACCCGCATTAGTATTATTACCAAAATTTTGCTAACCAGTTTGATTATCGCAGATTGTCAACACTCACTCAATTTTAGAACAAATGCTCAAGTGAAATAATCAAATTCACCCCACTGTCATTACAACTTACACATCGATTATCAAAGTGTTTTCTATTCTACTTGCAACTGGCGAATGAGAATTGGCAGATTGGACTATGCCAGCTAAAAAGATGAAAAAAAAATGTCAAGAGCCTGGGAGAGTTTTTTAAGCAAAGGGCGTGGAATATAGACATCGCTGAGTTTACGCAACCTCATCCACATATTTTATGAAGGGCTTAAAATAAATCATGCTTTGTTAAATCAAGCGCGTTTTCAGATATTGTCCTTGTATAAAGATAATAATTTTGGGCATGGTTCTATGCAGGGCTCTGACAATAAGACTAAAAAACTAAATTGGAGTTGCGCGACTATATTAATGCCGTAACCGCTCAAGTGTCGAATTCTGTTTCACCAACAAGCGCTAAAAGCTGGCAGAAAATCGCCAGTTCGCCCGCATTTACGCCGAAAGTCCGTTTGTCATACATGATAAAAAACTTATTGGCACAAAATAGACCTTATTTATGCAATGCTGACAACATAAAAAAATCGAATTTTATTGAAGATAACCTTTGAAGACCTGCATTAACCAAGGCGCGTATGAAAAAATTTGATCATTTAACCGAAAAAGATACAGCTTGTTGCGCTCAGATTCTCTGTAATGTCGTCAACAATGCATTAAAAAGTATAGAACACCGTGCGCGACTATTGCCCACCCACAATGTAAATCAATATTAAACCAATGGGCTAGACAAGAAAATTTCCCAAGTCATGTATCACTTAATGAGTAATGCACAAACAACCACTGATGATAGCGGGAAAAACTGAATGATCTGATAACACTGAAAATGAACAAACAATGTTGGTCAAATAATAGAACTGTTGTGTATGAGTGACATTATTCAAACGCGAACTATTAAACCGTTTGAATACCACTAAAGGCAAGCCTGGTATGCGAAATTGGCATTTTGAGCAAAAGTCTTAGAGAAAAATTGGGGCAACTTTTGTTGAAAGTAAGAAGGCAGGTTCAACATTACACTACGCATCCAATTATCAACGAAAATGATCGAACGGCATAGACATGGAAAAAATATGGTCCGTAGAAACACTTAGCAATTCCAAAACGTTAAGTGAGTTTGCCGGTTTATGAAGTCTATTTGCTGAGATCGAAGCAGTGCTATAGCGCATTTTAGCGCTTTGAACCAAATGGTTACGTTATTTAGGCTACCGCCCGATCCAGCAAGCAACGATAGGTATTTAACCCTAGAAAAATTTAATCTTGGCGCACAGACCAAGGGATGTCCGAACGGGCAATAATATAAAAAAAATGCCTTTAAGCGATAATCTTGGTCGCTTACGATTTTATCAAAAACCCATCGATTCTACCGATCAATAATCTAGTTAGTTCCGCCGCGCGAAATTTATTTAATTAGATATGATAATCGCCATTTATGCAGTGCACCATCGATGGAAAAATCATTGGTCAGAGCGAGAGTAATTGCCGCCATCGCAAGCCGAACTATCGCACTAAAATAAAAAAATGACCAAAAATATATAAGCCAAAACCATATTAGTACGTTATTATTGGGTGATAAGTGGGCACAGGTAAAGAAGTATTTTGCCCGCAGTATTCACGAAACAAGCTTAAAAAAATACAAAGCACCTTTTGTCGCCATAAACGTGCATCCAACCAGAGAACTTGTTAGAAAGTGAATTGGTTTGTTATGAAAATGGGCTTTCCGGCCCAATTAAACTACCCCAGGCAAAATGAAACAAGCAACAAAATGGTATCGCTGTTTAATGAAATTGGTCGATATGCCATTGGCTTGCAGGCTAAATGTTGCGCTTTTTACAAGAAAAGAGTACATCGAGTCGGGTTGCGGGCGCAGTGAATCCCAGTGATATTCGGGTTCACTGTGCAACCCATCGCGACGTGCCTGCATGGTGGCCGAGCAGACTTTCCGCGAAGATTTGTAACTACCGCATAGTGAAATTAATATCAATATCCGCCCCTTACGAGCGAATAGAGACGTTATTTTGCTGGCTAAACCTTCTTGCCCAATACAACGAAAATTAAAAACAAAGATTTAAAGGTTTCATGATGCCGCAATTAACATGACCCAGCATAATGGCAGGTATATCGCGAATTGCAAAATAAGTTAAAAAAGCCGCGTTATATGGCGGATGGCACGCATATTCAGCTGAGGATCTAATTAAAAGGTCAATAATGATGTAACACTAATCGACTCTTTAATCTGCGAGATGCGGGAACATTCTGAAAGTCGTGCTATCGCACCGCCTACTCAAGGCTGAACAAAACATGTCTAAAACCGCTGAATTATAGTGTGTACTAGACCCACCCTTTTATTCTCCCTAAAGATATTAATACATTTAGAATGATATAAAACCGTTAGATGGTGGAACCACTCGTTTCTATCGTCCAAGCTACGTGTTTTTAGTTGCCATTAACATAGCATGACCATCGTTTGCACTCAACTCGCATTCTGCACTCAATTTTTGCGGCTGTGGTGATTATCTTAGCCTCTTTATAAAACTACCTCTTCCTTTGGGCTTACTGTTTGTGTTAGCCTTGTTAATTACTAAACGTGTACCCAAACCCTAGATATTGTTAGTAACTTCGTCTTTACTCGTGTCCTTGTTGTTTTATCTTTACCGTAGGCGCAGCCTATCTGGCAGATTTAGGGTTCTTGGTTGTGGTATAGGCTGGCTATATATTGATACGGTGTAAGCAGGAATTACCGCTGTAAGCGCAAAGTGCAGTCCTAGTGCAAGATGAGTCCCTGATGAATGATGCTTAGCAACTACTCTACTGTGTGATAAATCCTTTGGTTATCGTAACCTCTGCTTATGTAAATTGCTGTGAAGATCAACCGTATTTGTGCCCGATTTTGGTTGCATCCGATTGCTTAGCAGTGTATTGGTCTTGACCATATTAATGGTAAATTTGCTCAAGATATTCAACTTTTATCGGCCGTGAAGTCCGGTTTAATTGACTTGTTATAGGCCCCGCAACGTGTGCTTTAGCTATCCGGTGTACGAATTACGCTAATTCTCAAGCAGGTTTAAAAGTGATTGCGGTGATTTTGTTAGGGCTACTGGTCTTTATAACGTGGCTCATATTATTTTCACAATGTTACCTCACCCCACGCACAACTGAGTGTTATTGACTAAATCTATTACCACTCCACTGCAATGATACACACGTTTAATTGTGGAACCTCTATGCTGCAGGCCCATGTTATTGTACGGATGGTGGGTATAGTAAGTCGGCCCCTTGTTGATTTTGTTAACATACACAGTGCCAGTGCCAAAGGTTTAGCTTTGGGTAACGTCTGAGTCATGCCAATTGGTCTGCGCATGCCAATAAGCTTGGTAAAAAGCGGCTGCTTGCCACGGTGCTATATTAAGGTATTGCGACGGCTAGCTATTTGCCGTGATATTATCTTTATTTTCTCCTGCGGCTTGTACGTAACTGCATAGTAATCACTAAGATCACTAAATACCTACTGTTTTTTAATTCCCATTAAAGCCAAATTTTATTAAACCTTTAGTCTTCCGTTAACTGTGCTTTGCGGGCTTTGCTGGCGCTGCTGCTTGCGGTGAAGGATCCTTGGGCAGTGCAACAAGCAGCCAAAAATGCGCAACGGTAATTTGTCAACGCAGCAGCAATTAACGCGAAATGAAACACCACCTGTGACTCGACAGCAAGGCCGTTGGCCAATCTGCCCTATTAACCTACGTCACGCGGGTGACTCCTAGATTGAGCATAACCACGTCAGTGCCAATAAAGCAACGCTACCTTTGTTCCCCCATCCACAACGCTTTAACGTACTGTATTTACCCTTGATTCACTGATGGCAGATGGTAAATAAGTTCAGAAGTGGAATATCAATTATTTTACCCGTCAACATTGCGCCATTGCCAGACTTGTCGCAAAGCAAGTCAGTGACTTAGCCTTATCAATTCCACAGATTAAGTGATATCGACGGAACGGCAGTTTTCCGATGAAACTCTGATGGGTAGGCAATCAATCAGCCAATTTAAATGGCAAAACTGCCGGTGAGGCCGTATTAAGTGGTAAATCAAGCACGGATGTGATAGCTTAGCGTTTAATTAGCCCGTGTGTATCAATGACAATGAACTCGCCTTTACATTGACTGTCACGGACGACAGAGGCGCACAAGCGTCTAACTCTTCACCCTTAGTAATTTTTGAGTGCAAGTCCACCTTACCTTATTGAACGCTGTAAAGATCATCAAGTGTTTTCTGGTTGAGTCTATTATCTTTGCGGGAGAGCAAGTACCAGTGTTGCCGCGCAAGACCCTATTTCCTCAGTGGTTAAAGATTCAGAATTGAAATCCCCAAATTGCGAACGCACAATATCGACCTATTGCCACATTGCGCCCAAAAGTATTTATCACAGCGCACAATAACCATTACTTTGGCGTCTAGGGATGTGCGGCAATGTAGTAAAGATGCGTAACGTTGTCATAAACCCTTATGGATCAGGCCACGATGACACAGGGATTTTGTACAAGCAACGAACCACTAACAACAGCAATCAACATCAAATGGCTTCCTGGCCAAGTGGTCACGGGGCCAAATATTATTGCCGCCAATGTTTTTTGAAAAAGCAGGACGAAGTGACAGGTTTTGATTAACTCGCCTTAAAATGCTGAGAGATGAATTGATGCACAATCTACCGCTTTGTCTGTGTGCGTGACAATGTTACCGTTGATTTGGAGAAACTTGCCAATCGCAAGCACTGGGCTGCAGAGTTTCCTACAGTATACTGTAACTCGGCCGAAACGGACGACCAACGGCACACAAACTGTGCCGCGCTAGTTGTAATTGACGAGTGTTAAACTTTCGCTTAGTTGAAGCGGTAATGAAACTTGACTATGCAATTATGACTGGCGCTTAACACAAATCATCAAGATGTTTTGTCCCATTTAGTGCATTTGGCCATGATGTAGCCCCATGAAGATGCTGATTATTTCCCTATACGACGCTTAATCCTTGAGTACCTACATGGTATGACTAACCAGTCAGTGCAGATGGACCGCAGAAGAAATCTCGCTACCGCATGTGCTTAGATTTTTGCGTCGGGTAATGACAACTTTTTAACTAAAGCAAGCCCTGCATAATTTCGTTTAGGAGAGCCGGAAGATAAGCAACGTTTACTGTTAATGACTTTGTTAATGTATGCCTGTTTAGCAAAGGCAAACTGTCTAGGAGTATTGCGCGACACGCCCTCACTAACTTTAACGACAATGCAACGACAGTCCACAATCTCGATCGCTTG
>Ga0163217_1039350_pt1 | contig 19051 bp, 32 predicted proteins | sample SynspAceP_FD_185933 | JGI IMG/M metagenome (GOLD analysis project Ga0163217, IMG submission 185933) | Saline lake microbial communities from Ace Lake in Antarctica - Synechococcus sp. Ace-P (PacBio error correction) | ecosystem: Environmental > Aquatic > Non-marine Saline and Alkaline > Saline ...
AAACAGAAAGGAAAGGAGGAACGATTTTTTTTTTTTTTCCGAAAACAAAAAAGCCTGGGTTTTGGGCCCGGGGAAGGTCCCAGGAAAGCGATTCCGGGGTTGTCCCGCAATCTCAATCGAGGAAATTTTGGGTTGGCGGGAAAGCCGGAAGCGGGTCGGCCCAGCCGAAAACAGCGGCAGCAGGGCGGCAAACCCCAGTCAGGTTTTGCCAGCGAATCCGCACGGGCGAGGGGCTCAGCTGCTGGATCGCCACTCCCTGCGCTTGTTTTGCGGCAGTGGGGCCAGGCCCAGCCCCGTTTTTCCAACATCCCCGGCGCTCGGTCTTCCAATCAACTGAGCGATCAAGGCGCGCATGAAGCTCGAAGCGTTTTGCCCGCGGCAATGGGCTCGGTAAATCCAGGCGATCTGATGCGAGCTGGGAGCAGAAAACGACCGGGCCGTCGGCGTGGACACAGTCGGGGGGAACGGGCAACGGCCCAATATCAGCAATAGACTTTGTGTTTCGCTAGATTAGTCTTTATTTTCTAGCGAGCCACAAGATGAGTGCAGCTGGGGATCCCTCTCCCTGGTTGGCCAAGGGCGCGTCACCTGGCTGCAGCGGCTGCCCCTGGCCGCGACAACAGCAAACCTGGACCCTACTGCTTGCAGTCAACCACAGCGCACCAGTTTTCCGCGATCTCCGATCACAGGCCGTGATCGCCCAAGGTCTGCCAAATGCGGAGGACGCCTGGCTGGATCGAAGGCCTGGCGCAACGGTCTGGGAAGCCCTAGGGGAACCGGGTCATCGCCGCCATGCAGCACTTTCGCCTGCACCGCTGGGTGCCCCCAGCGGAGCCTGTGGCGCCGTTGACAAGCGACAACTGGAACGGGCCCAGCGGCTCGACTTGCAGGCCACCACCCCGAGCCGGCAGGAACTGCGCTACGCGGGCCTACGCGGACGGAATCCGGCCCCTGGTTCGCTCAGCCGCTCTGGGCTCCCATCCACTGTCGTGGGAGCCGAGGTTGAAGGTCTAGCGACGCTGGAAGACACGTCGCCGGGGACGATGGATCTGATCTGAGAATTTCCCGATGGAGGCATTCGGCATGGCTGACCCTCTAAGACGCTTCTCGCCAGTGGCAAGAGAAGTACTACACCAGGGCCCAGTATCGGCGCCGGAATCAGCAGGGCCTGAGCAGCGCTTCGGGCTGGAATTCTCGCCGGGGACTGGACATCTGGTCCGGCCAGGCAGTGCGAAATCCAGACCCATCAGGGCCGCGACTGCCGGGCGCAAGGTGCGCCAGAGCCATGAACCGCTACAGCGCCCAATTCTGGCGTCATTCTGATCTGAAATAGCGTTTCGTCTAGGCTATGATGCGAAGGTAGTCCTACGATCCTGCTTCAGCGTGAATCGTCCCCCGGCTGCCGCTGCTTCCCCGCGCTCCAGGCGTCAATCCACCGTCCTCTGCTCCCCTGCAGCGATGTCTTGCCAAAACCCACGTCACTTCAGTCGCCGCCATCAACGCGCCCAGCTCCATGCTATGGCCTCTGCTGCGCACTCTGGCTTCCTGTTCGGAGCCCTGCGCCATCGCGCTTCTCGCTCACGCAAGAAGTAGCTGACGCCCTCTATTGGGCCGCCGCAGCAAGCAGGCCGTCCTCGATGCCCAGGCCATACCTCCTCCCCACTGACTAACCCTTGCCAGAGGGTTGAGATCGGCGCCCTGCCGAGAAAACCTGCGCGACTGTCAGCGGGTTCGCCATCTACCGGCAGGAAGGTCCGCGTCTCTCCTGGTCCCTACCGCCAGCGTATCAGGCCCGGAGGGCCCGTCAGCAGCAGAGCAGCTCTGCGAACAGCTCGCGAGGCCGATCCAGAAGCGTCGGCAATCCCTTCCTGGACATCAAGCCATTCGACGCCCAGCAGCCTGAGCCCCACGGAAACAACAGCGGCGAGCAGCGGTGCATCACACCTCACTTTTGCGCGAGCTGCCCAACACCGCTTGGAAAGCCGCCATCGACCTGGTGTCCCAGAGCCGGCCCCGCCGCGATTCGAGCTGATCAGGCGACGCGTTTGCCGGCGTCAGCCCTTCATCCAGCGAGATACACATGAGCACCACCTCATGGCTTGGGCGCAAAGCTCCCTGCGAACCTCGGGCCCCCCATTAAGCGTCAGCACCCTCTATCGCTGGCGCACCCGCCCGCTGATCAAGGACGGCGAACATGTGCGCGTAAGTTAACCGAGCCCGCGGTCACCGTCCCTGTTATCACCTGCGGCGCTGCGAGCACCGATGCGTGAGTTGAGCGCCTGCACTGCGCAGCATCCGAGGTACACTGAGCTTCTAGTCAGCGCTTCCTGGTTCTCATTCGCATCGTGTATAGCAGAAAGCAGCGACCTGGGCCTGCAATTCAGAAGAGAGCGTGCCAACGCATGGCTAAGGGTCAGTGAAAGTTGACACCGCCTCTCCATACGTACATCGGGGGCTTGAGTACACTGAACTAGTGCGTTGTTATAGAGAAGCGTCTAGGAGCTTTGTCGCTCATAGATCCAGCTCGAGCTTTATACACAGGCGCCCTGAAATGCTTGCCCTGAAACAAAGTGACTACAATGGTTTTTGGCGAGAGAAATGGGCATGGTCAAGCCCAGTCTTCCGTCCCTGGGAACACGTAGCACGACGCCGCTGCTGCCGCCCTCAACCGGTGCTGGCTGCCTCAGAACCCCTGGTTGTTCTTCATGCTGGAGCTTGCTGCTGATTCTTGATCTGGACGGCGATCCCACTCCGTCTACCGAGCAGAAGAGATCCCCGGGTTGAGAATGCGTATGAGCGCGGATTGTTGGTGCTGTTGCTCTCGTACGCCTATCCGGCGGTAAGGGCTGTCCCAGCTCCGCAAAATCGAGAAAAGCTGCTGGAGTCGCTGTGACTTCCGCGTGTTGACCGAAACCAAAGCTGCTCCGTACCACAGCCGATCAGCGATTTTCCGCCGGCACAATCTCACGACTTTGGCCGGCTTCTTTGGTTTAGGTACTAGAGATCTGCCCAGATAAGCGGGGCTGGTGACCTGTGGCATGTGCCCGCTGGATGGCAACAAGATCCGCGACAATGCCAGCAAACACAAGGCCATTATAGCTACGAGCGGATTGCTCAAATGCGAGAAGCAGGTGCAAAGGCGAGATGCGGTGCCCTGCCTGCGCGAAGTCAGAGATCATCGTTACGCCCCCAGGAAGACGGCAAGTTACGGCAAAGACAGCGGGGTTGATGACTTCCTCAGGAGCTGCAGCGGCGCATCAGCCCGGCTGAAGTGGATCCGCAAGGCCTAGCCGCAGGCTTCCGCCAGCGTAAGTTGAGATGGAGCAGAAGCTGCTGCCGCCGAGACCTTCACCAATCGCACGACACGCCGAGTAGCTGAGCAGGAAGAGCTGAAGTCAGCAGAGCCAGTGGGTGATACCAGGCCAGCAATGCGAGCGCACGGCGTTACTCGTGGTGCCGCAGAACGGCGGATGAGCGCTCCAGAAGCTGACTATTGTAGAAGGTGAGGCGGCAGGCCTGAGACTCTCCCGACAACAGAGCTGATGACGAAGATTGGTGGGGTTTCCCCTGGCGTATGCCCTCTTCGCAAGCTCACTCACCGATGCAAGTGGGAAAACCACAAGGCCAGTGCGCGGAGGAATTTTTATCAGACCCAGGCAGCACATCTTCAAGGGCCAGTGATGGCTTTGGATTTCAGGCTACAACGCCCAGGCCGCAGTGGATAAGCGACCACACAGGTGATGGTGGCCATCTGCGTTGAGCAACAAGGCAGCCATGTGGTGCACTTCGCCTCCCATGCTGGAGGCGCAAACACCGGCAATCACGGCCAATGCCACAGTGCTCAACTGGCGGACGCGGTTACTGCGGCAGCGCCAACTTGGGCCTGTGAGCACCGAGGGCTGGATGCCTACAATTCCCAATTCCACCAACAGGCAGAAACACGACAAAATCCCATGCAATCCTGGGGCAGCCTCCAAAAGCCTGGACGCCGCGGCCGTATGGATCGCAAGCGTCCGCTCCTCGGCGGTCCAAGCGATCTATCGCCCTCCGCAAGAACGGTAGTAGAGCCGCGTATTTGGTCAGATCAAGGACCAACGTGCTTGGATCGCTCCGATTACGATGGCTTGAGCGGTTGAATGGGGAATGGGCTCGCTGATGGCCACCACCCACAACCTGATCAAGCTGTTCAGGGCAGCAGTGGCGACGGTCCATGAGGGCCTCCTCGTACTGGCTGCCTGCCTGGTAAATAAATGTCGCTGAAACGCCGTCGCTTGTCGGCCTTGGTCGGGCCACACAGCGATACTTCCTTAGCTGCGAGCTTCCTGCGCAAGCAGTGGCTGATGTGAGAAGGGCAGATGAGCCGGCGCAGCGGCAGAGCGAGACCCTGAGGCTGGGCCTGTTTTTTTGTCATTATTCCCGGGTTGGCTGATTGGTTTTTGTAGCTTAGATGTGAATCAGAGGGTCTGCGCACGCGCTGAGCCGGTCATCGCCCGTTCCGACTTACGTAAATTTATTGGATAGCCTCAAGACGTTTGCTTGTTTGGCGGCGAAGCAACTGCATGTTGCGGTCTGCTTGGTTTTGATTTCAGGTATCCCTGCGTAGAAAGGCAGTCTCACCCACTCTGGTGCTGACAGCTGCCTCGGCCTCTGGCCTGCACAATGGGATGCACCAGTTCCACCAAATCTCGTGGTAGTTGGTTAGGCTCGTTTTTGACGAAGCCGTGCAGATCTGTATGCCACAGGTATGGACCATGTCCTGCATCAGCTGCAACTGAGGTGAATTGGATTTTATTGACAGAATTGGGCTATAGCTGTCGATTGTGGTCAGGAGTATCATCCTTTAATGCTCTTCAACAATGCTTCCGATCATCGCTGTCGCTCATCAGATCAGCAATTTTCCGGCCATGGGCGTTGCTTGTTGTGTAATGCTCAACGTCTGGAACTGCCGCCAGGTGGTATGTGTTCCTCTTGGGCTGCTTCAGCCAGGGTCTTGCGAGACCGACAAAAGCTTGTTCGGTGATCTCAGAGAGGATTTCTTCCATCAAATCGGGAAAGCGCGCGAGCTCAGTTTCAGAATGAGCCTTCGAAGCCTCCTAGACAGCTGGCTTCTCTGTTTCAGCAAGGGAAGCGTGAATACGCGGCTGGTTTTCTGCCAGCTGTTATGGCTCGCTCTGGTGGAACTCAGCGCATGAGATCGCTAAGCAAGTTTTAGTACGGAATTTCAATTGTCCTCGCGATTGGCGGCGAAAGTAAGTCGAATGCTGGAGATAGTGGTTTCGGCGTTGCTTCTCCAGACCCGATGCAGCAATTCAGAGAAGCCCTGCTCTGTGAAGACGCTGTGCCAGGCAGACAACCAAAGAAATGCCAGAGCTATGAACCAATGAAATTGTATGCGTCTGGGATTAGGAGGAGTCCAGCCGCTGCTTCCAATAGCCGGCTCCATAACCCACCAACCCGAGTACCGCCGCTACCTCTGCTGGCGCTCGTCCTGGAATATTACGCTCGCTCACCTTCGAGAGTTCCATCACCGGTGTAGCCACGTCTTGGGGTAGCGATACCAGATGACTCAGTGGTGGGGCTCTGGCAGCCCACCGGTGATCCTGGCGAATCCGATTACTACGGGCAATTCAGAAGGTTGATCACCACTCCCTGCACATCTTCTCGCCAGATGATAAAAGAGAGAAAACCATTGAAGGATAAGCTGCTTAGATGTGTGCTGTTGGCGATTGCGCTTTTCGTCATCGCTTTTTACTGATCCAGCTCCACTTTCTACAACACATAGGTGACGAAAAGGAGATGGTGGTTCAGTCGAACTAAGCCACTTTATGGTCTTCCACAGTGGGTTGTCGCTCACGAACACACCCTGTCGAAACAAAACTGACCATCACGGGTGTGAAGGTTAATGGTCCTGGATCATGATTCCGCGTCACTCCTTTGGGGGAGGCCCCTTGAAATTCAACTCCAAGGGCCAGATATGGCTCCATACCGAACAGTCTCGCCAACGCTTGACCCTTCATATGGCATATGAGTACGGCCTAGCCGATAACCCAATGGCGTCGAGTAGATTTGCGCGCCCATCTCGTAGCGCATAGCGAATACCCTCCATGCCTGACCATACCGTCAACATCCACCTGCTCCTGCTTCCCCCTAGAGTTTAGGATAAGGAATCTTGTCTGTACATAGGCAATTAAGAAACAAAGGCATGGCTGGCACCGTAATCTGTACTGCTGTTGGTATAATGAGTCCGAGTAGGCCTCCCTTTGGGTGTCCCATCCGGCATGAATCGCCGCGACGACAACCAACAGAGCCGCCAGAGGCGGCAAGGGCAGCACTAAAATGGCGGCAAACACGTCTTAGCGAAACAGGGCAATTGCGCAATCTCGTTCCAACGGTATAGCGGTTTGAGGTAACTCAAGCAAAGACTATTTCAGCTCACTCTCGCATCTAAGGCGGCCGAGTGTTGAATTTTCTGCCTCTTGCGATGGGGGAGGATCGTGAAGTACCCATTCCCAGCGGATCTGCTTATCCTCAATTACGATCCTTGAGGCATCGCCGTTCTGCGAAAAGCCGCTTACCCCGGCAACGTAGATGCCGGCTGTTCTCATCAAGAAGTTCGTCAAAGGCCTGACCCATTCGATAAGATGCATATGCGCCTCACTCGATTCGGCTCTGCCGCTCTACCCTTCGGACAAATATCCTTGTTGCCATCCCACATCTGTCGGAATGCGGAAAGACCACAAACAATTTGCCGTCGCAATAACCCGTAATCTGGCGTCGATGTCCTGTTCATAGATAAATCGACGCCATTTCCGATAAATTTCTCTGTGGGCCGCTGTTTGGCTCCAATTTTGTGCGGCAGCACGATCAAAGGGTGGCGGTAGACTTCTGTCGTTGAGATCGACGTTTCTGCCGGACCTTTTTTCACTTTAGAACGCTCCTGTAATTTAGGCGGTATGCTCAACCAGCAGCTTTAGCGCTGGCGGCCAAAGTGCCGCGGACGATCGCTCTTGAATCCCCTGTCATTGGCATGTATGCTCATCTGCCATTGCGTTGGCAATCTGTCCTTAGATTCGATACAACTCCCCTGGGTTCTCACACATACCTTCTTAGTGATGACATTAAGCTTGTCAATTAAGTACGTATAGCGCACTACGGTGGCATTGTCTGGGAAGAAATGGGCTCCTCAGCGGATCGCCTGTGCCAGTTGACTGCCCAGAATGGCTTTGCTAGGATTTCTTTACTGCAGGCTTTTACTGCACATAGTCATACCATGGATGTAGACCTTTAGTTGAGAAAGCCAGGAAATGGAAGCGACTATCGACAGACTGGAGCAAGCTTCGATAGAATATGCGGGAATGAAGGCGAGGCTCGCGCCGTGGCTCAGTTCAAGAATGCCATCAAGCGGCTTCCTTGCTACTAATCCTCACCCATGCCCATGAGATAGGAAACATTGTTCTCATCCAACTACGTCGTTGGCGGCTCCTGAAAACAAAAAACCCCTGAAAGATTATATTCTTCGTACGTGGATTACCTCATGAGTGTATCGAGGTATTCGGCATTACTAATATCACATGCTCTTGGATGAGTGTCACCACTTTGTAGCGTAGACCTAGATATTCCTCCGAGGCTTGTCAATTTAGTTCACGAATGAAAAGGGGAACTGAAACACGCTTCCGCGTAAGAGAATCGGACGTGCTGGATTCGTCGTTGATGCTCTTTTGGAACTTCGCTTCCTAATTAGTGCGTTCATCTTGTTAGTAAAGATCAAATGCGAAGTTGCCTTGGTCTCTCGTCCAGCATTCATTGCAACCCAAGTCGACCGTTTCAGGGTGAATGTAGAGCTGGAGCAAACGGCTAGAGCGAGCCGCGGGTCCCGCAACTAAATACTCTCTCGAATATCACTCCGATGCGTCTCTGGGTTCCAATCAGCTTGCTGCGTAATTCTCCATCGTGATTTTTGGGCTCATTAACTAGCACTCGCTAAATAGTTTCTTGTATACTACCAGATAAATCCACGCCCTCACGTGCAGGAATCTTGTTTATAACTTGTTAGTGCCCATACTGCTTCTGCTTGGCTTCAAATGCTCTGCTGCGCGTCAAACTGGGGAATAACCACCTCAGGTCTGCCACCATCCGCGCCCAGTTGATTGCTGCCCTCACCCCGCCATGGGGCCCCCCCTCCAGGAAGACGTACAGTACCCCTGAGCACGCCCCTTGCGTCGAAACACTCATGCGCAGTCCAAAGGCCGTTGCCAAATGGTCATGGAAGACAGGCCATGCCCGAATGACAACTTGGAAGACTTTGTCACGAAAGGAGTCGTGGTCTGGGTTCTCACAGCGCTCCTGCCCTGGCAGACGACACTTCTGGAGAATCCCGAGTGCCTGATCCCGATAGGAAACTGTTCATTGTTTAGGAGTTCGTTGAAAAACTCGGCCAACTCTGCGAAAATGGGGCAATCGCTCAGAAACGCTCACTAACCGGACTTCAGCACGAGAGCAGGAGCCGTCCTGTCTCTTCGGCTCGATCGACAGAGCAGAGGATACAGAACCACCTCCGCCTAGGGCGGATTCGCAAGCTGGCGGACCAGGCTCTCGAACGGCTCAATCCCACTTTCTGCCACCTGTACGCCTCATAGTTGACTGGAGCCAACAAAGGGGGTCACGTCATTGCAACGATCCCAAACGTCTGAGGAGCGGTCTGCCAGCCCCGGCGTAGCCGGGGCTGAGGCTCTCAGCTTTCCACATACAAATCGAGGGGACGCGCTCTGAATCGCCTGCATGGGCGACCCTGACCTTGAAGGACTCAGGAACTTGCGGGTGCGGCGTTTGCCTCATGAAAATGGAGTCGCCCTTCAGAGCGTGGCCGCTCAGAGTAAGATAGAGCCTGGTCCAGAAAAAGCCAGACCATCTACTCATTCCGAAGCACATAGATGGCCTTAACGACTTATAAGCGAGATCAGTTTGGCAGCAAGCTACCGGTTTTCCGCAGTCGAGAAGGACATCTCGCTCAAAAATCCCAGGCTGGCTTCTCTTGTCTGCAAGTTGCCATACACTTTGAACTTCTCATCCTAAAGCAAGTTCTCTCGCAGCGTGTGAAACAAATGTTAGTTTCCGTGCCAACTCGATACTAGCTACAGCCGCTGTCCACGTGATGAAGTTTAAGTGATTTTTTAGATTTTTTTTCCATGAAATGTTCATACCTACCAAAACGGCATGAATCGTTGAGCGATGTGATACCCGAGAATACAAAAATCAAAAATATGGTTCTCGAATGGTCCACGACACGACGGAGGATATACGTTGTGACAGCAAGAAGAAAATGTACCGATTGGAGGTAAGTGCAGTTATCAAATACAGGAGTTTGACCAAGAACCCTTTGGCTTTGTCGACTTGCAGTGGAAGGTATTCCCTCGATTTTCAAATTGCAAGCACTATTTTTGCTTGTCAAGATGCCAGTTTATCTCAACGATATTGTTCCAACCTCCTCAAGAGCTTGGTCGGCCTCCCATCATTCACAAGTGAGCTTCAAACGTATTCTCGCGATACTGAGTTGATTGCCCCAACTCCACCATGAATGTAACGCATTTGGGCGAGTAACTAATGGCCTGGTCAGATAGCTCACTATTCACTCGAGGTGCCATCTGGAGGTCGTTTGGGAAACTATGGAGTGCAATCGGGTTTTAGCTATCCTTTGGAGTGAATCTGCGTGAAAATTCTGCAATAAGTTCGCAGGTCCAACGGCAAGTTTAAAACCTAAGAGTCCAAGCCCGAACCTACTAAACAAATGCAGATACCTTTGCGTTGAACCTTGGTGTTACATGGTGACTATTTGCATGAAACAAGGAAATGTTCGAGAGAATGGGCCGTGTCTCATTTGCCGAGTGCAAGAGCCTTTAGAAGTCTTCTAATCTACAAGACCAAGCCAACTCTATCTCTGGATGAGTCTCTGCCCTAAAACAGAACATTTTCACAAAGCCTCCGGCTACTTACAACATAAACTCAACCTGTAAGACTTTTGGCTTAAGGACGGGCTCTGCGTGGAAGACGCCTGAATAACTTGGCCGATTGGTAATTTCTATGGCCCTGCGATGTAACCCAGGATGTCGGCCAAGATTCTGCTCATGAGTTCGTACCTGCCTTTGGTCAATTTGAATGCGCATGAGCAGAAATCTTGCCGTACCATCCTGGTACATCGCAAGGGCCAGAGAAATTACCAATGCGGCAGGGATTCAGCGTTTTTCACGCAAGAGCCTCCTTACGCCAAAGTCTTACTAGGGTTGGTTTATGTTGTAGTAGCGGAAGGCTTTGGTGAAAATGGTTTGTTTTGTGGCAGAGGACTCATCCAGAAGATAGAGTTGGCTTGGTCTTTCCTAGGATTATAGAAGACTCTAAAGGCCTCTGCAACTCGCAATGAGGACAATGGCCATGTCTTCTCGAACAATTTACCTTGTTTTCATCAAATAGCTCAACCAGTACACCAAGTCAAAGCAGGTACTCATTTGTTTAAGTGGTCGCTTGGAACTCTTTAAAGTTTTCAAACTTTGCTTAGACTCTGCGAACTTATGCGGAGAATTTCACGCAGATTCTCCAAAGGATAGCTAAAACCGATTGCCCTCCATAGTTCCAAACACTCAGAATGCACCCTCAAGTGAATAGTAGTATCTACCAGCCCTTTTTTATTTTTTTTTTTTTTTTTTTTTTTTAATATTTTTTTTTTTTTTTATTTTATAGTACTTCGCCCCCCAAATGCTGTTACATTCATGGTGGGAGTTGGCAATTCACTCCAGTATGGGAGAATACTTTGAAGCTCCACTTGTGAATGATGGAGCACAGCCTCTCTTGAGGATTGGAAAAATATCGGTTTGGAGATAAACTTGCATCTGCCAAGCAAAATATGCTTGCCAAGATTTGAAAAATCGAAGGTTATTATTTCTTCCACTTGCATAGTCACCAAAGCAAGGGGTTGTCTTGGTCAAATTGTATTTGATAACCTGCCTACCCTCCAATCGGTACATTTTCTTCCTGCTGTCACAACGTATATTCCTCTTTCGTCGACCATTCGAGAAGCATAGTTTTATTTTGATTTCTTGTATTCTCGGTAATCACATCGTCTTCAACGTCATGCCGTTTGGTAGTTGAACATTCATGGGAAAAATCTAAAAAATCACTTTATAAACTTCATCACGATGACAGCGGCTGAGCTGTATCGAGTGGCACAGAAATAAAATTGTTCCAGTCACGCTGCGAAGACTTGTTTAGCGATGAGAAGGTTCAAAGTGTAGGCAAACTTGCAGACTAGAGAAAAGCCCACGCTGGGATTTTTGAGCGAGATGTCCTTCTCCGGATGCGAACCGTAGCTGCTGCAACCTGAATCTCGACTTAATAAGGTCGTTAAGGCCGCATTATGGTGGCTCGTCGAGTGGAGAAATGGTTCTGGCTTCTGGGACAGGCTCTATCGATTAAACCCTCTGAAGGCGGGCACGCCCTGAAGGGGACTCCCATTCATGAGCAAACGCCGCACCCGCTAGTCTGAAGTTCTCAAAGGGTGCAGGGTCGCCATGCAGGCGATCAGAGCGCGTTCCCCTCGATTGTTTGTGAAAGCTGAGAGCCCACCCCGGCTACGCGGGCTGCAGACCGCTCCTCAAAGACGTTGTCGTTTTGCAAGTGACGTGAACCCCCTTTGTTGCTCCAGTCACTCGCTTATGAGGCGTCAGCTGGCAGAAAGTGGGATGAGCCGTTCGAGAGCCTGTCCGCCGCTGCGAAAGTCCGCCGTAGCGATGGCTGGTCGGGCTCCGCTCCTCGATCGAGGCGTAACGAGAACAGGGAGCTCCTGCGCTCTCTGCTGACCTCGTATTAACGGTCTGAGCGTTGCCCCATTTTCGCAGAGTTGGCCGAGTTTTCAACGAACTCCTAACAATGGAACAGTCTAATCGGGCTCAGCCACTCGGGATTTCTTCCAGAAGTGTCGTCGCCGGAGGCAGGGAGCGCTGTGAGAAACCAGACCAACGACTCCTTTCGTGAAACAAGTCCTCCAAAGTTTGTCATCGGGGTCAAACTGGCCTGTTTCCCATGACCATTTGGCAACGCCTTTGGACTTGGCCAAATGAGTGTTTCGACGCAAGGCGTGCTCAGGGGTCACTGGTTACGTTTCCTGAGAGGGGGGGCCACAATGTTCGAGGGTGATGCAGCATCACTGGGCGCGGATGGTGGCGAAATCCTTGAGGTTGGTTTAATTCCCCCAGTCTTGACGCGCAGCAGAGCTCATGAAGCAAGCCAGAAGCATACATGGCCTAACAAGTTAATAACAGTTCCTGCAGCGGTGAGGGCGTGATTTTAATCTGGTAAGCTATAAGAACCTAATTTAGCGGTCCTAGTAATGAGCCAAAAATCACGAATTGAAGATATTACGCAGAAGCCTGATGAACCCAGAGACCATCGGAGTGAGATCGAGAAAAGTATTTTATGTTGCGGACCCCGCCCGCTCTAGGCCGTTTTGCTCCAGCCTCTGCACATTCAATGAAACGGTCGACTTGGGTGCAATGAATGCTGAGAAGAGACCCAAGGGGCACTCGCATTTGATTTTACTAAACAAGATTAACGCACTAATCGGAAGCGAAGTTTCAAAGAGAATCAACGAGAAAATCCAGCACGTCAGATTCTCTACGCGGAAGGCGACTCCTGGTTTCAGTTCCCTTTTCATTCGTTGAACTATTTGACAACTCGGCGAGGAATATCTAGTCTACGATACAAGCAGAGCCGGGTGACAAAATCTCAAGAGCAGCTTGATATAATAATGCGAATCACCTCGTACACTCACACTGGTTACATCCAGTACGAGAATATAAATGTTCAGGGTTTTTTTTGTTTTCAGGAGCCGCGGCAACGACGTAAGTTTGGAGCCGAATGAGAAACTGTTTCCTATCCCATGGGCATGCGTGAAGGATAATGATAGCAATAAGCCGAGCCTCTTGAAGGCATCTGAATACTGAAGCCACGCGCGAAGCGCTCGCCTTCATTGAAGATTCCTTATCGAAGCTTTGACCTCCAGTCTGTCATAGTCACGCTCACACACTCCTGCTTTTTCCTCAACTAAAGGTTCTACATCCATGGGTATGACTATGTGCAAGTTAAAAGCCTGCAGTAAAAGAATCCTAGCAGCCATTCTGGCAGTCAACTGAGACAGGCGATCCGCTGAGAGCCATTTCTTTCCAGAACAATGCCAACCGTAGTTGCGCTTATACGTATCTTAATCGACAAGCTAATGTCATCCACGGAAGCCAGGTAATGTGATGAGACGCCGGCCAGGGGGGTTTTATATGCGACTACAAAGAGGAACAGTACTTGCCAACGCATGGAGATGAGCTACATGCCAATGACCAGGGGTTCAAGAGCGCGTCCCGGCACTTTGGCGCACGCTAAAGGCTGCCTGGTGTGACATCCGCCTAAAATTAACAGAGGTTCCTAAGTGAAAAAGGTCCGGCCACACACAAGTCGATCTCAACGAACAGAATCTACCAGCCACCTTTGATCGAGGCTGCGCACAAAATTGGGAGCCCAACAGCGGCCCCCACAGAGAATTTCTCGGAAATTGGCGGTCGATTTATCTATGACATGGACATCGACGCCAGTGTTACGGGTATTGCGACGGCAATGTGTGGATCTTCTCCGCATCCCGACAGATGTGGGATGGCAACAAGAACATTTGATCCGAAGGGTAGAGCGGCAGAGCCGAATCAGTGAGCGCAGTGATGCTCTATCGATGGGTCAGGCCTTTGACGACGTTCTTGATGAAGAACAGCACGGCTCTACGTTGCGCGGGTAATGCCGTGGCCTTTCAGCAGAACGGCGTATGCCTCAGGATTCGTATTGAGGATAATGCAGATCCGCTGGAATGGGTACTTACGATCGACCGATGCAAGCAGGCCAGGAAATCAACTCGCGGCCTAATGCGAGATTGGGGAGCGAAAGCTGCTGATTCCAAACGCTTTGAACGAGTGGGGCTGTGGTGGTTGTCGGCACGAATTCATGCGGATGGACACACCACAGGGAGGCGCTATTGCACTATGACCCACACAGCAGACAGACCGGTTGCCAGCCATGCTTTGTTCTAATTGGGCCTATGACGACGAGCCTTCTTATCCTAAACCTTAGGGGGAAGTCATGAGCAGGTCTGGGTTGACGGTTGGTCAGGCATTGGAGGGTATTTCGCTATGCGCTACTAAGTGAAAGATTGCCGCGCAATCTACTCCGACGCCTGGGTTATTCGGCTAGGCGACCATATGCCACTAAGGGTCAGCGTTGGCTGGTACTGTTCGGTATGGAGCCATATCTGGCCTTGGGAGTGATGCAGCTCAAGGATGACGCGGATATGAATCCAGGGACATTACCTTCACAGCCGTGAATGGTCAGTGTTCGACAGGGTGTGTTGTGAGCGACAAGCCCTGTGGAAGAACCATAAGTTGCTTAGTTGACTGACCACCACTCCTTATCGTCACCTAGTAAGTGTTTGTAGAAAGTGGGGCTGGGATCAGTAAAAGCGATTGACTGAAAAAGCGGCAATCGCAACGCAACTATCAAGGCAGCTATCCTTCAATGTTTCCTCTCTTTATCACTGGCGAGAAGATTGCAGGGTTGGTGATCCGACCTTCCCTGAATGCCGTAGTTAATCGGAATTCGCCAGATCAACCGGTGGCTGCCAGGAGCCACACTGCGTCATTGCTGGTTGCGCTACTCCACAAGTACTGCTACAACCGGTGTGGCGAACTCTCGAAGTGCAAGCGGAGCGTATTTCCAGGACGACGCCAGCGAGGTTGAGCGGGTTATCGGGTGGTGGTTTATGAAGCCGGCTATGGACAGCAGCGCTGACTCTCCTAATCCCATGACGATACAACTTCATTGTTCATAGCTCTGCATTCTTGGTTGTCTGCCTGGCACAGCGTCTTCATCAGGAGCAGGCTTCTCTTAATTGCTGCGATCGGGGTCTGGAGAAGCACGCCGAACCACGATTTTCTCAGCATCGACTTACTCGCGCCAATCGCGACAATAGAAATCCGTACTAAAAACTTGCTAGCGATCTCTGGCTGAGTTCCCGATCGAGCATAACGCTGGCAGATAACAATCCGCGATTCACGCTCCTTCCTGAACAGGAGAAAGCCAGCTGTCTAGGAGGCTTCGGAAGGCTCATTCTTGAAACTGGCCGCCGTCGCTTTCCCGATTGAAGAGTGAAAGAAGATCCCGTCTCTGAGTCACGAACAAGCTTGTCGGTACTCGCCCAAGACCTGGCTGAAGCAGCCAGCTAGAAAACACATACCTCAGCCTGGCTGCCGTTCCACGGACGTTTGAGCATTACACAACAGCACGCATGCCCGGAACATTGATCTGTGAGCGACAGCGTAATACGAGCATTGTTGAAGAGCATTAAAGAAATGATCTACTCCTGACCACAACTGCAGGTTAGCCAATCTGTCCAATAAAAGCCAGCCCTCAGTGCAGCTGATGCAGGACATGTCCATACCTGGTGGGATACAGATCTGCACGGGCTCGTTCCAAAAACGACCTAACCAACTCCCACCGAGATTTGGTGGAACTGCTGGCATCCATGTGCAGCCAAGAGGCCGATGGCCAGCTCCAGCACCAGTAGGTGGGCTGAGACTGGCCTTTCTAAACGCAGGGATACCCTGAAAATCAAAACCAAAGCAGACCCGCAACATGCAGTCTGCTTCGCCGCAACAGCCAACGTCTTTGGAGCTTTCCAATATAATTTTCGTATCGGAAACGGGGCCGATTGACCGCTCAGCGCGTGGCAGCCCTCTGATTCACATCCTAAGAAGCTACAAAGAACAATCAGCCCACCGAGAAATGATAAAAAATGGGCAACCCGACACACAGACAGTCTCGGCACAGCTGAGCAGTTACCTCGAATACAAAACATAGAGACTACGCAGAGCCGACAGCTAGGAAGTCATCGACGCGATTGGAGCACCGAGAAGCTGACAACGCTGATTCTTTGTTTTCAGCGAATTTAATTTACCAGGCAGCAAGCAGTACTGAAGGGAGCCCTCAATGCCGTCGCCACTGCTGCCCTGAACAGCTTGATCAGGTTGTGGGTGGTGGCCATCAGCGCCCATTCTCCCATTCACCTGCTCCAGCACTCGTAATCGCAAGCGAGATCCGAGCGTCTGGCTCCCTTGATCGACAATACCGCTCGACTACCGTCTGCGAGGGCGTAAGATCGCTTGACCGCCTAGAGCGGAAGCTGCGATCCATACGCCGCGGGCGTCAGCCTTTTGGAGGGCTGCCCAGGATTGCACTGGGATTTTGGTCGTGTTTCCATGCTGTGGCTGGAATTGTTAGGACATCCAAGCCTCGGTGCTCCCAGCCTCAAGGTTATTGGCGCTGCGAAGTAACCGCGTCCGCCGTAGCCACTGTTTTGGGTTGGCCGTGATTGGCCCGTGTTCGCTCCAGCATGGGCGCGATGTGGCACACATTGGCTGCCTTGTGCTCACGCAATGGCCACGATCACCTTGTGTCGTAATCACTGCGCCTGGCGTTGTAGCCTGACTCCAGCCATCACTGCCCTTGAAGATGTGGCTGCTGGGTTGATAAATTCTCGCGCACTGGGCCTTGTGCGTTTCCAACTGCATCGGCTGTGGCTTGCGAGAGGGCTCGCCAGGGGAACCCACCATCTCGTCATCAGCTCCTGTTGTCGGAGTCTCAAGGCTGCCGCCTCCACCTTCTAAATAGTCAGCTCTGAGCGTCATCCGCGTTTGCGGCACCACGAGTACGCCGTGCCGCTCGCCTTGCTGCCTGGGTACACCACTGGCTTGTGACTCAGCTGCTTCCTGCCTCAGCTACCTCGGCGTGTCGTGCCGATGTGAGGTCTCGCGGCAGCAGCTTTCTGCCTCATTATCAACTTTACCGTGTGCGGAAGCCCTGCGGACATAGGGCCTTGCGGTCCACGTCAGCCGGCCTGAATGCGCCCGCTGGCAGCTCTGAGGAAGTTCATCACCCCGCTTGTCTTGCCGTAACTTGCCGTCTTCCTCGGGCGGCGATCGAATCTCTGACTTGCGCAGCAGGGCCCGCATCTCGCCTTTCACTGCTTCTCGCATTTGAGCATCCGCTGTAGCTCAATGGCCTTGGTGCATGCGGCATTGTCGCGGATCTGGTGCCATTCCAGCGGCCACAATGGCCCAGGCTCACCAGCCCCCCTTTCTGGCAAGAGTCTCAGTACCTAAACAAAGAAGCGGCCAAAGTCGTGAGATGGTGCCGGCGGAAAATCGCTGATCCTGCGGGGGGCCGGCTTGTGGTCGGGCAGCTGGGTTTCAGGTCAACCCGGATAGTCAGCGACTTCCCAGCAGGCTTTCTCGATTTTTGCGGGACTGGACACCCTACGCCGTAAGGCGTTAGAGAGCAACAGCACCAACATCGCGGCTCAATACGGCATTCTCAACCCCCGGGATCTTTCTGCTGAGTAGACGGAGTGGATTCGCCTCCAGATCAAGATCAGCGCAAGCTCAGCATGAAGAACACCAGTGGTTTGAGCAGCCAGCCACCGTGAGCGGCAGCAGCCTGCGTCTGCCCTACGTGTTTCAGGCACGGAAACCTGGGCTTGACCATGGCCACATTCTCTCGCGCCAAAACCATTGTAACACACTTTGTCTCAGGGCAGATTCAGGCGCCTGTGTAAAGCTCGATTGCTGATCTATGAGCGACAAGCTCCTAGACGGCTTCCTCTATAAACAACGCACTAGTCATGACTCAGCCCCCGGATGTACGTATGAGAGAGGGTGTCACTTTTCCTGATCCTTAGCCATGGCTTGAGCCACGCTTCTCTTCTTGATGCAGGCCAGGTCGCGCTTTCTGCGCTTACACGTATGCGATGGAACCAGGGAACCGCTGACTAAGAAGCTCAGTGGTACTCGATGCTGGCGGCAGTCGCAGGCGCTCAATCTCAACTCATGCGGTAGCTCGAGCGCAAGCAGGGATAATCGGACGGGTGACCGCGGCTCGGGTATTACGCGCCAGTGTTCCGCCGGCCTTGATCAGCGGGCGGTGCGCCAGCGGTAGAGGGTGCTGACGCTGAATGCCGAGGGGCGGGGAGGCTTCTGGCGCCCCAAGCCAATGGGGTGGGTGCTCTGGTGGTATCTCGCTGGATGAATGGGCTGACGCCGGCAGAACTCAGTCGCTGGTTCAGCTCGATCAGGGCGCGGGGCCGCTCTGGGACCACTCAGGTCGATGCGGCTTCCAAGGCGGTGTTGGGCATAGCTCGCGCAGGTTGGGTGGTGATGACGCTGCTCGCCGCTGTTGTTTCCGTGGGCTCATCGGGGCATTGCTGGCGTCGAATGCGCATTTGATGGTCCAAGAAGGGATTGCCGCGCTTCTGGATCGCTCGCCGAGCTGTTCGCAGAGCTGCTTCTGCTGCTCTGACCTGGGCCATCCCAGCCTTGATCGCTGGCGGGTCACGGAAGGGGAGGGGGAGGGGGGAAAGCAGGAGGACCAGAGACCGCGACCTTCTGCGGTAAGAAGGGCGAACCCGCTGACAGTCCGGCATGTTTTCTTCCGGGCAGGGCGCTCGAATCTCCACCATCTGATCAAGGTGTCAGTGGCGAGACTGGAGGGTTGGCCTGGGCATCGAGACGGCCTGCTTGGCTTCGGCGGCCAATGAGGGCGTCAGCTACTTCTGCGTGAGCGAGAAGGGCGATTGGCGAGGGCTCCGAACAGAAGCCAAGGTGGCGCAGAAGAGCCCATAGGCATGGAGCTGGGCGCGTTGATGGAGCGGCGGAACTGAAGTGACGTTGGGTTTATGGCAGACATCGAGCTGCAGGGGAGCAGAAAGGACGGGGGATGCGCCTGAGCGCGGGAAGCAGGGCAGCTCGGGACCGTTCCCTGAAGAGGATCGGTAGGAATACCTCTGGCATTCTAGCGCTAGCGAACGCTATTCAGATCAGAATGCGCAGATGGCGCTGTAGCGTTCATGGTCTGGCGCCACTTGCGCCGGCAGTCGTCGGCCCTGTGGGTCTGGATTTCGCACTGAGGCGCTGCGGACGGAGAT
>Ga0163217_1019457_pt1 | contig 19049 bp, 27 predicted proteins | sample SynspAceP_FD_185933 | JGI IMG/M metagenome (GOLD analysis project Ga0163217, IMG submission 185933) | Saline lake microbial communities from Ace Lake in Antarctica - Synechococcus sp. Ace-P (PacBio error correction) | ecosystem: Environmental > Aquatic > Non-marine Saline and Alkaline > Saline ...
ACCAAAAAAAGGAGGAGAAATTTTAAAGTTCTCTGGGGAGGGGGCCCGCCGATGGTTGCCAAGGCCAAAAGGGGCCTGGACTCCCCCGCTGGGGCAGGGATGCCCCGCCCTGGAACCGCCAAGCCACCGGCCCCCGGTCCGCATGCTGGGCAAAACCTGAATGATTCTGGCGGTAATCCCTAATAGTTGTCTGGCAATCCAACAAGGCCAGCCCAAGGTGCTTGCATGGGCCACAGTCACCAGACGGTCATCGGGACACCGCATGGGTGGGCTTGATCTGGAACCCCGTCCGCGAACAGGAATGTCCCATGACTGGGCCACCTCTGCCCCCTTTTTTCAAATGTGATCGGGATGTTCAGGGTCGTTGATGAAACGGGCCCGTTCTCAAGGCGGCCCTTGGTATCCGTCCCATTCCTGGGCTCGCTGGAAACCGCTACCAAATGCTGCGCCCTGGATTTCGCGCACCATTCAAGGTGACGCCCGGTTTGGCGCTCGATCACTAAAACGACTGGGATCGACCTTGTGACGACCCTGATGTGGCCTGCTATGAACCGTGTCCAGCATCAAATCACATCGGCGGCGTGGCGCGGGTTCAATGCCTAGAGGGCAAGTTGCTTGACTAAGCTTGTATGCGATACAACCGGTCCTGCATTATATCGAAGGTTACGGCCTGTCGAAACCATCGGCGCGACCCACATCAACCACCGTGCACGCCCCAAAGCGTCAATGTCCTGGCCATATCCGAATGTTTGGCCGTGGATGAGCCGCATCCTGTCGGTGACTGATGGCTCTGACTTTGGCAAAGAAGCTTGGCTCTCTAACGAGGTGGGCGAGATAGTGACCCATTGGCTCCCGCATTGTTTTTTCTGGCTACTGGAAAACCCGAAGCGCCCACAGCGCGGAGGCATTTTCTGGAAATCGACGGCAAGCCGTTCTTTCCGCACCGAGCGAATCTGGGTTATTAATGACCGATAACGGCTATTTCTTCATGGTCGATCCGGTCAAGCGGATGATCAACGCCTCGGTGCTTCAAGGTCCTGGCCTGCCAAGTCGAGCCGCTGATGCCACCTTCGCCATCACCGATATGTCCGAGGTTCTGTTCATCGCCCAGCCCCGATCCACGTCGGGGCGTAGACGTGGAAGCCTGCGTTATTTCCCGCAGCTGCCGCACCGCGACCGTTTGACAAGGTACGAAGGATGAGATCGACTGGTGTAAATACCCAGATGGCTGCCGTATAAGTGGCCCCACGCAGGTCGCTATTCGTCGTAGCATGCCGAAATCACGAGCGGGCAAGGTGGCTGTGCCGGGTAATTGGACCGGAAGCCGAATTTTGCAAGGCCAGACAGAACAGAAAAAAACATGGGGACACAACCGTGAGGAAAAGAACCGCGCGGGATTTCACTCGCCAGTGCAACTACCCACGGTATGATGCGTGAGGCAGCGATGCCCAAGTGCTTTCAACGTCGAAAGTAAAAGGAACACGAATGCGAGCCATCACCCGCCTCACTAAGGTGAGCGTAAACGCAAGTTTTTATGCATTGAGAAAGCCTTGGTTTGACGCAATGGCGCATTGCAGACCAGATCCTGCGTCAACAAATCGACAATTGCCGGGAGCTTTAAGCGTAACGCAAGGTCTGCGCGATATCGCCCAAGCAAGGCGCATCGCTGGCTTGTGTACGGCAGTCACAAAATTCGCCGGACCGTATTGCGGATGCGACGTGGACTGGAATTTGAAAAAATGTCCGCGAAGACTGGAGCCCTGAGCAAATCACGGGTCATCTGAAAGACATTTGGTGAAGCCAAAAGCGTCAGCCCGGAGTGGATCTTACCAGCATATCTATGCAGATAAGAGAAAACGGTGGCGACCTTCACACCCGCCTGAGGTGGCAAAAGCAACGGCGCAACGCTATGGCAGTACGAGCGGACGCGCCAGACCAAGAATAGAATATCCATATTTGGAAAAACGCCCTGCAATCGTCGATCTGCCGCAGCCGCATAGGGGATTTTGGGAAGCCGATACCGTGATCGGCAAAACAGGGACACTCAGTCCTTGTGACGCTGGTTGAGTCGCAAGACCGCCGATTTTACCGTTGCATTTAAGGCCGTCAATAAAACAGCGCGGGCTGTCACGGATGCGATCTGTGATTACCTGAAGCCCTATCAGGAAAGGGTTCTCACCTTGAACCTACGACAATGGCAAGAGAATTTGCTTACCATGAAGAGATCGCCGCGAGCCTGGCCGCGAAGGCTCTTCGCGCACCCCTACCCACTCCTGGAACGAGGCCTCAAACGAAAACACAAATGGTCCTGATCCCGGCCAATACATCCCAAAGTGAAAAGACAATTGATGACTGAGTGATGAAGACGTTGCTGAGATCATCAAGAAGATTTACTAAGCGGCTAGAAAACTGCCTTGGCTCAGAAACGCCCAAATCAACTATTCTTAGACCCGACGCAACCTGTTGCACTGGTGATTGAATCCGCGCCGCAGAAACAGCGCCCGACATGGACGAGAAGGATATGGCGACGACCCGCCAGTTCGTTCACCGCCCTGATCGCGTCTGGATATCTGCGCGCCTTCAACCCGCAGGACCGCTCGGGGCCTTGGCAACCGTGATCTGGCAGACCGAACGGGCCTGCCGAAATTCGGACCGTATCACACGGCTGACACTATACGCCTGCTGAAGCTGGCTATCTGGTTTATGGACGAGGGCACGGGGCGTTACCGCATGGGTGTGCCGGTCCTCAAGCCTTGATATGCCTGTCTGGGCGGGCCTAAAAGTCCGCGAAAACCGCGCAACCGCTGAATGCAGCAACCTGGCGGATGATTGCCGGGCGAACGGGTCATGGTGGCGCTTGGTGGGCGCGACGATTCAATTTCCATGACTTACATCGCCTGCGCCGGGGCTGTGCGAGGGATGATCTCGTTGCACTCAACGTGGGATCGCGCATCTCGCTGGCGCGTTCGGGATGGACGGGCCTATATCGCCGCACGAAACGAGACCGAGCGGTTGCAAATCCTCGACCTGATCCAAGAACGCACCCCGCCAGAATCATTGGCCGCGCATCCGTACGAAGTCGCGGAATGCCGCAGAAATCAAATCCGTACACGTGGTTTTTACGCCAATTTTGCGGCTGGCAGTCTGATGTTAAATTCCGGTCGCGGTGCCCTATCGCTTCTCCGCAAGGGGACGCGCCGAATGGCTGGCGTTCAACCTTGGCGGCCCCCTTTCCTGTCCCGCGAGAGACCGAAAAACGAACTTGGCCCCCGTCTTCTGGAAATGGTGCAAAAAAGTGGGGTCGCATCGGGGCCCTGATCGCTCCGGGGAATCAGGCGAATCTTGCCAACAGCCCCGCGCCGCCCAGCACGCGGGTCAGAACCTGCGCTGCATCTGCCAGCGTGATAGCGCCCTTCGATCAAGCGGCTTTGACGCGACGTCCCTGATACCAAGCGCCGCAATTCGCGCATCGTTTGTCCGCAAAGGTCTGCGGCCTCATGGCGCCGTGAAGTTGCCCCCAGAACACACCGACAACACTGAATTCCTTGACCCAGGCCGCCAGATTGACAGAATTTCGGAATCTCGCCGCCTGCAAAACCTACAATCAACAGCCTACGTTGCGGCCCCATCGACCCTGCACAGGCATCGAACGGATCGCCGCCCGACAGTTATCAAAGACCAATCAACACCTTTTCCGCCGGTCACGCCTTGAGTTGATCCTTGGGTCTCCGTAAGCCGAATGGTTTCATCCGCGCCATTGTCGCGCGCGATGCCCACGTTTTTCCTCACTGGGATGCAACGGGCATCCTCCGTGCGCCCATGATTCTTGCCGATCTGGATCGCAGCCACGCCCGTGGCATCCAGCGCGCCCAGAACAACCAGCCGTTTCGCCCCGCCCTTCAAGCTTGCGCGCTGTTTCAGCGCAATGATGCGAGTGCCGAACGCACACCAGCAAGGCGCAGGCATCAGCCGCGTCCATATCGCACGATGGGAAAGACCACTTTTCGGACACCCGCGACTGCTCGGCAATACCGCACCAACGAACAGACGTGGCAACCCTGTCCTCCGACCTTGAAGCGTTTGAACATCCGTCCGACACCTTTCAAACCACGCCCTGCCGCTTCATCCCCGGCACAAAAGGGTGGCTCGGGCCGCATCTGGTACAAAGCCCTGCACACAACCCTCGGAATAGTTCCAACACCCGCCGCCTCAACCCGGAATCACCGACCTGATCACCTGTGGCTTTCGGGTCCGGCAACCTCGCCGAAATTCCAGTTTGATCCAGAGGGGCGAAAGGCGTTTTGCAGATGATGGCTTTCATGGGGATTTCTCTCGGGAGTGGGGCTCCTGCAATGTGCGCGGGCCGGGTTTTTGGTCAGCCTAAGGATGCGGTTGCGTCCAGCAAGCGCAGGGGAATGACGCAAAGCCGGCAAACCTGCGCCAGAGACCGTGTGTTTTGCCCTTTGGCAAAGCCGATCATAGCGGCTAGGCTCCGGTCAACATGAATGCCGGAATGGGAGGAGAACCAAATGCAGGGATGATGATGAACAGGCCCGCCTGATGACAGCGACATCCTGACCTAATTGCTGGCCGAGCACACCCCAAAGCCGAGATCGTATCTGTAACGGACAGAAGGCGATGTGCACCGTCAAGACTATCCGAAAACGCTGGCAACGGGTAATCGCAACTGCCCCAATGCCCTCCAAAGGCTTGGGTGTCGATACGGGCGAACCCGTGTTGCGACGCTGGCATGGAACGGGTATCGGCATTTCGCGAGCTTTATTACGGCGATTTTCAGGCACGGGTGGCGATCCTGCCACAGCGATCAACCCCGCCCTGAGCGCCGCAGCAGAATGGCTTATAATCGTCGAAACATGCGGGCCGACAAGGTGCTGTTTTGTGGACACCACTTTTGGTTGCCGATCCTTGAAGGGTTGCGGGACCATCTGCCTTAAAGAATCACTGGTCTAAATGTCATCATGACCGGACCGCGCCCATATGCCGGAAAATAATCTGAACGCGCTGTGCTACGAGGAACGCTGGAGGGGCAACCCACCGTATCGACTGGCCCGCAAATTTGACGAAAACAACCGCATCGGCTTGCTACAACCTCCGGCACAACGGGCCAACCCCAAGGGCGCGCTCTATTCGCATCGCTCGACGTCTGCACGGGCCTGATGAATCCGCTGTGATGGGATGGCCTTCCCGAGGGTGCGAAGGTGCTGCCCGTTGTGCCGCTGTTCCATGTCAACGCATGGGGCCTTCATTACGCCGCCCGGATGGTGGGCTGTCGATTGGTGATGCCGGGAACCGCACTTGACGGGCCAAGCGTGTTTCAAAACTGATGGATATGAGGGCGCTATTCCGCTTGGGGGTGTGCCCACTGGTCTGGCAGGGCCTTCTTGGCAGAGATCAAGGCGCAAGGTCGTCCCCTTCCAATCAGGGTTTTGGCGATGTCAATCGGTGGGCGGTTCCGCCGCGCCGACGCGTGAAATGATCGAGAACATTCGAGAAACTGGGTGTGAATGTAGGGCAAACCGCTTGGGGTATGACGCGAGATGAGCCCGATTGGCCACCCATGGGGGGCCCAAAAAAAAACAAAAAAAATGCCCGCTGGGTCAAGAAAACTGCCCTTTGACCAATGATCAAAATGCCAAAAGCCAAACAGGGGCGCCGCGGTGTTTCGGTGTCGACCCTCAGATCGTTGGGGAATGATGGCACGCGCCCAACCCCATGAACGCAAAGGGCTGTGGGTGAGGCTTATGTGCGCGGAAATACCGTTGTGTCGGGATATTTCAAACAATGAAGAGGCCCACGAAAAGGTCCATCGATTTCGAGGGCTGGTTTGGCAAACGGGAGATATCGCTCGATTGATCGAGGGTTTCTCTTGGGCGATTCAGGACCGGTCCAAAGACCTGATCAAGTCGGGTGGCGAATGATCAGTTCGATTGATCTGGAAAACGTGGGCGATGTCGCAAATCCCGCCATTTCAAGCTGCGCAGCGATTGCCTGCCCCATTCCGATGGGACGAACGGCCCGTTCTGGTTTGCCGTCGCAAGCAGGTGAGGACAAAACCTGCCTGGCGACATCCACACCCATATGGAGGGGCATTTTTTGCCAAATGGCAATTGCCCGATGATATTGTCCCTGGTGGACGCTCTGCGCTCACGGCAACGGGCAAGGTCCTCGAAGCTGACACTTGCGCCCAACAGTTTGCCGAATTAACAAACTGCCTGATCTGCGCTGAATATGATGGCAAAGGCGGACGTTCACGGTGCCGCCTTGCTGCTCACGCAACGGAAGGTCCGGCCCTGTGGCAAGGTACGCTTGGACCCTACAGATAATATGCTGTTGCTTTGCTTTTGTGAAATTCATTTCCGCATTGCGACATAAATGCAAGGGGAGGGGTAATATGTCTGACGCACCACAGGAATAATGCATGCCGTTCCGCCCTGAAATATCGGCTGGATCAGTGCGAAATTGCCCTGCTTCCTTGTGGGCCGTCCCGATGGACGAGACCAGCGATCGTCTGGGGTGGCGCAAATGGACCTTCACAGAATGATAACCAGCGCCCTCTGCTGGAGCGGCTTGTTGGGCCGCGTCTGACCGCACCGCGCTGGCCTGTGGACCGGCGGCGAAGGCCTGAAGCCGCGCGCAGGAAAAGATCTACCGCGAGAAATGGGAACGTCTGGGTGCGCCCCGCCGCTGGATAAGCTTCGGCTGTGGATGCTGGGGCCAGCCCTGCCTGGAGTTCGGAATGATGCACAAAAGGCCGCGCATCTGCCAAAAGATCACGCGCGGCGCGATCCGCTGGTGTCAGGGCTTTCCGAAACCGGGCGCAGGAAGCGATCTGGCAAATGTGCAGACGCGGGCCGAAAGATATGGGCGATCAACTGGCCTGATCAACGGCAGAAAATCTGGACCCCTATGCCCGATCAGGCCGACTGGATCTTTGCACTGGTCCGCACAGATCGGGACGCCGGCCAAGCAACAAGGGCATTTCCTTTTCTTCTGATTGGACAATGACACATTCCGGGCATACGACACGCCGATCCGTTCTGATTTCCGGCAAGTCACCGTTTTGCGGAAACCTTCTTTGACAATGTCAAAGTCCCCAAGGCCAACCTTGTCGGCGAATTTGAACGGCGGCTGGAATATCGCGAAAATACCCTGCTGACGCATGAGCGCGAGATGATCGGTGGCGGTGCGCGCGGAACTGTTGGGTGGGGTCCGTGGGGCAGATCACGCATCGCAAGACGGCGAATGTGCTGGCCGAATCCCTGTGTTTGCGCGCCGAAGCCATGCAGGCCGAGTGGAATGCGCCTGGCGGTTTTGGCCTGACGATGGAGCGCTACAAAGGATCAAGCCGAAGCGGGGCGCGGCGTAGGCAATGCCAGCGCCGGATGTCTGCAATACTACGGCAACCGAGTTGAACCAAGCGCCGCTACGTTGTTTAATGCAGCCGCAGGCAAAGTGCGGTGGAATGGGATGGGCGCACATGGTGGTCTGGCGCCGAATGGCCCTGCGTACCAAGCCAAACTCGATCGAGGGCGGCACCAGCGAGGGTGATGCCTCGACAATCATCGCCAAGCGCGTGCTGGAGATGCCCAGCCAATGAAAAGACATGACTCAATCCCTTCTGGACACTTGAAAGACGAGGTGATGTTGCGCGAATGCTGCGCGCGGGTTTCTGGCGGATGCTTCGCAGTATCGGCAAATTGCGGCCAACCGCCGACGCAGGGCGCGGGCTGATCCGGCGCTTTTGGGCTGACATGGTACAAAAATGGGCTGGAACCGGCGTTCTGGTGCCTGAGGGGCAGGTGGTGCATATGGGCCACCGCGCCGCTGGCATTCTGGCAGAGGAAATGGGCCGTGTGCCTTGGCCGCCTCGCCCTAATATCTCGACCGCTGTGATTGCCGCCTCTATCCTGCGTCAAGGCAGGGCGGATGCGCGTGGTATGTTTGCAAGGCCGATTGCAGAAGGCAAGCCACCTATTCTGTGGCACTGGACGAGGGGACGAGTTTGCGCCTGCCCGCCAACTGCGAATGCAAGGCACTACGCAGGGAACGCCTTTCGCCTGTCAGGGGCGAAAGCTTTGTTGCAGATGGCCGCTCTGCGGCCGTGTGCTTGTACTGGCGCGCACCTCGGGCGCGGCAGGGGAAACTGCAGGACTTACCCTGTTTTGATATCGACGTCCACCGCGCGGGGCTTGACCGTTGCGCCTTTTGTCCAACTCATCGACAGCCGCGAATCCAATGCGCGTCTGGTTTTCGACGGCGTCGTGGCCAACGGTGACGACATGTCGGTGATCTGGACAACGGTCCTTGCCGCCGCTGCGCCCGGCCTTGAGGCAGGAAAGCGGCCCTTGCGCTGAACTGACCGGACACTGGCCCAGCGCCGCCAGCCGCTATCACGCTGGACTATCTGAAAGAGGCCAAGCATTTGACCGACCAAAATCGGCAGCTTTTCAAGCCTTGCAAACATCGCGCCGCACATCTGTTGGTCCGGATCGAGGTGACAAGCAGCGCCATCGCCAAATGCAGGGCGTGGGTTCTGACCAATACGCCAGCGATGCCAACCATTGCAGTCTCGCCGCAAAGCGCGCGCCGCGCGACCGCAAAACTGGCCGTGTCCGAAAGCCGTGCAAATGCATGGCGGGGATCGCATGAACAGATGCCTATGATATCGGCCTTTTTTCATGAAGCGGCGCCCGTGGTCGGGGCCGAGTGGCTGGGGCGATTAACGCTATCATGCCGCCGTGAATCGCCGCTTCACGCGGAAATTTGACGTAAAGGACCAGACCATGACTTCCTCCCCCTCACACTATCCCCGCGCATCTTGTTCGACCTCTCCAAGGGCATAGGTCGCACTCGTCACCGGCGGGGCACCGGTATCGGGGCATGGCCGCCCGAAGGGCTGGCCGCTGCTGGTGCACGCGTCCTGATTGCCAGCCGAAGGCTGATGCCTGCGAAGCGTCGCAAATGAGATCAAGGGCGCGCTGGGTCTGACAGGATCTGCCGAAGGGTTCGGGCGGCGATGTGGCCACCGAAGAGGGCAATCGCCGCAATTGGTGGCCGAGGTAACAACGCGCGCACTGACGCGCCCTCCATAATCCTGATGACAATGCAGGCCGCAACAAATGGGGGCACCGATAGGCGAAGCAATCCTTATGAGGCTTGGGACAGAGTTGCTGCGCCTGAATGTCACCTGCATGTTCATCTGACGCAAAGCCTATTGCCGCTGCTGATGGCTGCGAAAACAGATGATGATCCTGCCCGCGGGTGTCAATGTAGGGTCCGTCATGGGGGACATACCCAAAGGCACACGATGAACCTTTCCTATGCCGTGGGTCCAAGGCGCTGTACATCATATGACCGCGTGCTGTCCAAACGACCTTGCACCATGGGCAATCAACGTCAATGCCATCGCGCCGGGTCCGTTCGTGTCGAAAAATAACAGCCTTGTGCGCTGGCGGATGAGGAAGGCCGCAAGAAATCCGCCAAGGCGTGCCGTTGGGAGCGCGTGGGAAGTGCCCGAAGATATCGCTTGGCGCGCTGCAATATCTGTTGCGGGCGCGGTGGGGCTTACCTGTCCGGTGGCAATCCCTGCCACTGTCGGGCCGGGATGCAATCCCAATGCCCCCGGCAGCCTGTTTCAATGAGGATTTGTAAGTCATGAACCATGCCCGCCACCAATGTCGTCAGCCGCGCGCATTCGAGGCGATGGTCGGCACCGAAGATCGTGGTCTTCGGACTGGTTCATCATCACACAAGCGGCAGATCGGACCAGTTCGTCCGATTGCACCCATTGACCCCAGTTCAATCCAATGTTCATCCGAGGCGGCGGCAAGTCACCCTTTGAGGAAGCACCATCGCGCAACGGGTTTCTGACCTCTCTCTGCTATCGGCGATGGGTTATCAGATGCCGTCGAATCGAAGGCGTGACGATGGGTTCCAACTACGCCATGAACAAGATGCGGTTTTGTCTCGCCGGTCAAGGTGGGCGCGCGCATCAGGGGCCGTTTCGTGGCTTGCCAGATTTCGTGGAAAATCCGCCCCCGGCGAGGTGCAATCCACCCTTGCTGTCACGGGTCGAGATGAAGGGCAGGAACATAACCAAGCCTTGGTCCGCAGAATGGCTGGGGCGGCGCTATTTTGGAAAGGACACCGCATGAAGCCATCCGTTTTTTTGACGTTCGCGTCGCTATCGTCACCGGCGCTGGAGTCGGTCTGGGGGTCGCTGTCCCATGCGCTGGGACTGGCCGAGCGCGGCGCAAAGGTGTGGTCAACCGGATCTGGGGGCAACCACCGACGGTAAGTGGACAATCCTCAGGGGGGGGGCCCCTTGGGGGGGGGGGGGCCCCCCCCCCCCCCCCCCCCCCCCCCCCGCCCCGGGGGGCTGTGGGGTCGACGAAAAATCCGCGCCATGGGTGGGAGGCCTCGCGAAACGGGGCCGATGTAAACCGATCCCGCGCAGGTGCAAAGCGATGGTGGATGAGGCTGTCAAAGAATTCGGCCATGTGATATACTGGTCAAATACCGCAGGCATCCTGCGCGACAAAACCTTTGGCGAAATCCAGCCTTGATGAATTTCCGCAAGTGCTGGACGTGGCATCTGATGGGGTCGGTTTCATACCACCATGCGGTTGTTGGCGGCATATGGTGGAACGCGCTATGGTCCGTATCGTTTTATTACCACCGTCCAAGGCTCGGGCATGTAATGGGCAACTTCGGTCAGTCTAACTACGGCGCGGCGAATCCTCGCTTCTGGGCCTGATGAATGTGCTGTCCCATTGGAAGGGCGCGGAAATACGATATCCGCGTCAATATGCCTGGGCACCCACAGCGCGGACACACGTCATGAACAGAAAACTTTGTTGCCACCCGAAACGCTGGAAAACTGTTGGACGCCTGCACAATCACCCCCGGTTCTGGCTGGCCTTTTGGTCAGCGAGGAATGCCCCTTCGCGCATGATCCTAAGGGCAGGGTGCCGGTTGCTTTCCGAAACCAAGATCACGGAAAACGCTGCGTGGCCTTGCAAGGCGATTGCCCTGTCCCCCGAGGGCGTCCCATGGCCGCGAATGGCCCAGATCCGCGACACCGCGTGGAACAGCCGAGATGCAGGATGCTTTCGCCAGACCGTAAAATATGCCGCCATGGCAGCCGAGGCGTGGCCTGCCGTTTGCCGTGGAACGACTGAACGCTGAAAGGAATTACATCATGCGTGACGCAGTATCGTATCCGACCCGCCCGCACCCCCAACGGCAAAGCCTATCAAGCGGAGCTTCATGAACAACCCAAGGGCAGGCCTGATCGGCCCAATGCGATCCAGCAACGCCGTCAAGCGCGGCAGTCTGGGGGTTCCGAGATCGAGGATGTCGTGGTAGGCTCTGCCCTGCAACAAGGTCCAGGCGGCCAATATCGCCCGTCAGGCCGCGGATACGCGCAGGACTTCTGTTACAGTCGCAGCATGTCGCTGGACCCGTCAATGTGCGTCCCGGCATGATGGCGATTGCGACAAGCCGCCAAAAAAAAAAGCCCAAAGTTTTTTTTTTTTTTCCCCCAAAAAAAAAAAAACTCCACCCGATGGCATGGAACGTCGCCCATCGCGGTGGCGTCCGAATCCATAGTCCTTTGTGCAGAACGACAAGATGGAACCGCTTCCGCATGGTGAATCCGTGGATCAAGGAAACACAAACCCGCGCCTTTTACCCATGTCGATGCTGGAAACCGCGGAAATTGGTCGCCCGCCGCCTAATGGTGTGACGCGCGAGGAACAGGACGCCTATGCGCTGCAATCGCAGCAACGCACGCCGCAGCGCCAGGCCGCTGGCCAAGTTCGACCGATGAGATCGTGCCCTGACCACCGTTGATGAAGGTCTGGACAAGGCCCACAGGTGCTGTCAGCGATGTCGAGGTGAGCTTGGGACAGGACGAGGGTAACCGCCCCTCGACCCAATTGGCCGATCTGCAAAAAACTGGCCCCCGTGCACAAGGAGGGGCTAGAGATTGCGACGGGCGAATTTTATCCCGCAGGCAATGCAGCCAGTTTGTGCCCCGATGGGGCTTCTGCCGCTGTGATCATGGAAGCGCGCGAGCGGAACGGCGCGGTCTGTCGCCTTTTGGGTCGCTATAATCGGCAATGGCTTGTGCGGGTTTTGGCGAAACCTGATGAAACAATGGGCCATTGACCGGTCTTTGCTGTGCCCGATCCTGCTCAAGAAAATTCGGTCCTCAGGATGGACGGACATAGGGCTGTGGGGTTGAACGAGGCGTTTGGCCTGTGCCCAGGTTCTCTATTCCCGTGACCGTCCTGGCACCCAACGAATTGCTTGAACGTCAACGGCGGGGCTAATTTTCCATCGGGCACCGTCCTTAAACGGCATGTCAAGGTGCACGCATGGCGGCCACGCCCATGATCGAGGGCAAACGCCGTGGCGCAAAATAACGTCGTTTGCACCATGTTGCGTCGGCGGCGGCAATGCGGGCGCGCTGGCCTGTTCGAGTACTTTGAATGCGTCAGTTGCCGAAACAGTTGCAGGGGCCTGCGCATTCCGGTCGTGGCCTCGCCGCTCTTATCATCTCGAACCCGGATCTGGTGATTGCCAATGCAAGGCAGGCATCGTCGGCAGCTTTCCGGCGCTCACGCCCGCGAAAGCGGACGGAAGAGCCATGCTGCTGGGGAAAAGGATGGCTCAAGCGGATCCAAACCGAGGAGTTGGGACCCGCCACAACAGTCCAACCCCGATTTTTCCCGCAGCACCCCTATGCGGTCAACCGATCGTCCACGCGCTCGAAACGCGCGGCTGGAGCGGGAATATCGAGATCTGCCCACAAAGGAAGGTTCCGATCTGGATTCAGCCAGCCTGGTGCGCGGGCGAGGTGAATGATCGGCCCAATATTGCGGCGCTATCGCGCTGCAAATGACATCATCAACAACCGCTTTGCCAAAAGGCCATCGAGAAAGGCGCTATGTCTGATTGCAGTCGCCGCGGGTGCAGGCGGTAAATAGCGGGCGCGCAATCGCCCTTGCGCTGATCTCGGAAATCCGCAATGGTTCGAGGGGCCGGTGGCTGCCTTTCGGGTGCCATTTTCGACAGGCCGCTCCTATTACTGGCCGCGCAGGCGATGGGGCGATCTGGCCTATATCGCTCGCCTTCATCGCGACCGATGAGCCAATGCCGACGCTGCCTATAAACAGATGATCGTGGACAGTGACGCGGAAGATATCGGTGTATTCCTCTCTGTTTACAGGGGTGCATGGCAAACTGACTCAAGCCGTCTATCGTTCGCGCGGGGGAATGGACCCCGACAAATCTGGAAACCGCCCGATGCCAACCAGTATGAATTTTCGGCGAGGGACGAATCCAACCCAAGTCATGGAAGGAAATATGGGGCGCAGGCGCAAGGCCCATCGGTTCGGTCCGATCACGGCGGTGCAACCTGCCGCGTGCCTTGATCGACCGTCTGGCGCAGGAATTATGGTGCGGCGAAATGCCGAAATGCGCGAAGCTGAATCAATGGCTGAACTTTGGTTGATCCGACAGCGCAGGCCAGCTTTCGGAAGCCGGCAGACTAATGAAAACTGTCCGATCTGGAACACGAACAGTCCCCGCCAACTGGGTCTAGCGCTGAAGGCGCTTGGTGCAAATCCTGATTTGCGGTCTTTATCGCGCGCAGGGCGGGCACCGGCGAGACATGGGAGGGGATCAATACCGGCACTCGGGGTTTCCGACCGAATCCCGACATCTTGCCGGTTTCAATGAATTCGACTTTGCGGGCTGCCTTGAAACGCGCGTATCGGTGGCAAGGAACGCCCAACGACGCTGCAACACCGACAAGGCGACTGCATTTCAAAGATGCTGCGGCGAAGACTGTGCTGGAATGGCAGCGCGGCGAGATCATAGATCCGCCGAAGCCTAATGACGCCTTTGCCTAACCTGCCGTCGCGATGCACGGCGCAAGCCGACAGCTGGAAACGCCCGGAACAGGTGATCGTCGTCACTCCGGCGGTGCCATCGGGCAAACCAGTTGCCGGAGGTGAATGGGCGCGCCCTGCCGGATGCTATGATCCGGCTGCAGTTGCAGATCAAGAAACTGGCGCGCTCTTGCCGTATCTGGTTCACCCGCGCGGGGAACATCTTGGGCACATTCAACACGAGACTCCGCATATCACGGCTGCGAAAATGTCGCGCAGATGCTGACCTAATGCTGAGAAAGGACAGGGCCGATGACGACGCAACGCCCGCAGCACAATGGACACGGACGCCGTTGCCCGCTGGCTGTCGATCATATGGACGGCCTTTTCACGGACGCGGTTCAGGCCCGAGAAGTTTGCAGGCGGGCAAAAGCAAACCCCACCTTCCGGTTTGATCACACCCAACGGCAATTTACGTGCTGCGCCGCAAGCCTCCCGGCATCCTGCTCAAATCCGCCCATGCGGTCGAGCGGGATTTCAGGGTTCAAAAGGCTTTTTGGCAGGTAGTGACGTCCTGTCACGGATGCATGTTCTATGCGAAGATCCCGGATGTGATCGGTCCAGCCTTCTATGTAATGCAAGAGTCGAAGGGCGGCAATTTTGGACGATCCGGCCTGACACGGACTGCCGGTTCAAGGAGCGCACGCGGGTGCAGGACGAGATGAAACCGCGTTTCTGGCGGCCGCGATCCACGATGTGGATTGGTCGCCCGTGGTCTGGATGCTACGGTCCGAAGGCAATTACCTACCGCCGCCAGATCGACCGCTGGACCAAGCAGTACCGCGCATCGGAAATGGATTCATATTCCGGCGGATGGAGAACTGATCGCATGGCTTGGATAGCATATTCCGCCAGATGACGGCCAGCGCATCGCTTGGTGCATGGCGACTACCGCAATCGACACATGCTTTTTCCGCCAAAGACCGGCCCTGCCCTGTGTGGCTGTAACTGGATTTGGGAATTGTCCACACCGGTCACCCCTAATGCCGATCTGGCCGCGGTGTTGATGCATGGGCGATTGCCGCCGGGAAAACGAGGGGCGCGGGTTGGCCGGGGTGACCGTGCCCCGCCGAGGGTCCTGATGACGGTGAGGATTTGTGGCCGCCTACTGCAAACGGCGGGGATTGCCGGAGATGAGCATTCGGCTTTTTACCGTGCCTTTGCCTTTTTCCGCATGGGCAGTATCCTGCAAGGGGTACTCAAGCGCGCGTTGACGGGAATGCATATAACGCCGAACGAGCGCGCAAATTGGGTAGTTTCGTTAACCCTCTTTTTTTGCCCCAAAGCGGGCTGGTATGCGGCCACGCAAAGGATGACGCAATGCAGGATCTGAACCCCGGCCCTGATCCGAAAGAGGCCTAATCCGTTGCAGGCGTCATCCTGGGCTTGGTCATGAACCGATGGTCAGAAGGCTACAGCCGGTTTGAACTGCCGCTTGCGCCGTTTTCTGATGAACCGTTTCGGTAAATCCGCAATGGTGGCGTACATGCCATGATGCCTGATACAGTGATGGGCTTTTGCGGCAGCTAATAACCGGCGATCCCGATGACCGTCAGATGTCGATGACCCTGGTCGATGACCCGGTCATTTTCGTTGCACAGGCTCAAGGCGTCTGAAATGAATTGCGAGGGTCGTAATGACCGGCGGGGGCGCAAGACGAGTTTTTTTGCGAAGGTACAGTGACGGAACGAACAGGCATCAAGGTAGTCACGAGCCAACTGGTGTGTTCCGCTATCGCGGGCGCTGAAACCAATGCTGCTGACATTCAATAACGACTTGTTGCGCCCCGATCATTGAGGCGCGCCATAAGAAGGAGACAAACTATGACCCAGACGATGAAACGGATCGCCCTTGCCCGCCGTCCCGAAGGATCACCGGCAACCGAAGATTTCCGCATGAAGACGCGCCGATGCCCGTTTCCGGTGAGGGTAAGGTACTTGTCAAAGTGGCCAAGTAATGTCGCTCGACCCTTACATGCGGGGGCGGTAATGGATGATGCAAAATCCTATGCCCAGCCCCGTGCCCATCGGTGGCACGAGGAAGGCGGAGCCGTGGGTGAGGTGATTCGGCCTCGAAACAGTCCCGCTTTTTCAAAGGCCGGTGATAATCGCTTTTGGGCATGTTCGGTTGGGCCAGCCCACGGCTGCCCTATGCCGGGCGCGAGCTGCGCAAGCTTGAATCCGGCGCATGGCTCGGTGACAGCGCCTTGGGCGTGGCTGGGCATGCCGGGCTTTACCGGCTGGTTCGGGTTTTGACGGAATATGGGTCGCCCCAAAGAAGGCGAGACACTTGTCGTAGCCAGCGGCCACGCCCAAGTAGGGTCGATGGTCGGGCAGATCCGCAAAGACAGGCGCGGCCTGCGGACCGTGGGCATCGCGGGCGGGGCTGACAATGGCAAACTGTGCGGTCGAGAAGTTCGGCTTTTGACGTCTGCCTTGACCATCCGTGCCTATGCTGACGGGCGCGAGATCGCGCGCGCTTGGCGGAAGCCTGCCCCAAGGGGATTGACATCTACTTCGAGAATGTCCGGTGGCAAGGTTCTGGAAGGCGTCATTCCGTGATGAAATGTTGGCGCACGCATCCCCGTCCTGTGGCATGTCAGCTTTTGGTATGAATCCTTGGGCGGTCTGGGCGGGGCCAGCGACAGCCCCGGCACGGGAAGGATAAACCTGGCCAAAGCTCTGGCGCACGATCCTTTGTGAAACCGGATGCATGTGGCACGGATTTCATTATCTCGGACCATTTCGCTCATTTTCCGGCCTTCCTGTCAGAAGTCGGACCTATGGTTGCCAAGGGCCGGATTCGCGGTACAGGAGGGATATTGCCGAAGGCTGGAAAGCGCCTGCCGCTTTTCAATGCGCAATGCTCAAGGGCGGTATTTCGGCAAGCAAGATTCGGAAGTCGCCTGAGCCGTGACTCTGTTCCGCTGCAAGGCCGGAATGCGCTCCGCGCGGGATATTTGAAGCAAAAGAAGCAGGGGCGCCGGTTTCAAGGCGCTTTGTCTGTAAAGGCACTGGTGTTCTATTCGGGTTGGCAAATTCTCTCAGCCGCGGATGGCGCGAGGTTAATGAGGCAGCAAAGCGATGATGATGACCGCCAGAACCGCCCATCAGAGCGGTGCGAAACAACCGGTTGCGGCGCTGATCCGGTAAGTGCCGGAAACAGGAAGCTGGGCGATTTGTGACAAGCGGCAAACGGGAAAGACAGCGCCCAGAAAGGACAGTGGCGGGGAAGTTTTGAACGATGCGCGGCACTGCACGGCTACCAGCAAAAGTGAAGCAGATTAGCCCCGTTCATGAGTATCCGCGCAAATAGGCATCAACCTCTTCCTATCAAGATGGACCCACCCTATGAAACCGACAGCAGGCGGCGCATCAGATCACAAGCGTCGGCTGCAACCTTCCGGCATCGTGATCGATGAAAAGATCAGGCGGTTCATCACAAGTGTCCAGCAGCACGATCCAGAAGATCAGCCCGACCGAACAGGAATACAGCTGATCTCGGATAGCCCCAATTGAAACGCCCCGCTATCGGGACAATGCACATTGCCGCACAGCAGGAGATGAACCCGCAGGTGACAGATGCGGGGTCTGGGAAGGCACGGTGCCATGCCAACCCTGAGATGACAGCAATCGTCAGCACGCCCGCCCTGCACAACGACCCCCGACCAGCCACAATGATCTCGGCACAATTTGGGCTGATGGGCCGCTTTCAGCGTCCGCGAGCAGAAGCAGTGAGATTCGAGCTCGCTGGGGAAAAAGGCCAGCCTGACCGGATGTGCTCCATTCCGCACGCACGGCGTGGTGGGTGGCGCATCGCTTTTGACCGCGTAGATGACCCGAGACCGCTATACAAAAATAACTGCGGATGCACTAAAAAGCCAGACCAGAGGCCAGTGTACCAAAGGACCGAAAGCCTGCTCTGGTCGCACGCACCGCCAGCGACATAAGGCTGCCCATTCCATGACGATCGCGAAAAAGGTCACGGGGAAATGCTCAAGTTCGGATGTGGCTTTTCGCCGCTCGGGCGATGCTTCTGAAAATGCCGTCATGATGTGTGCTTTCCCGGGGGTTTGGGTCTCTATCTGGCCCCGGTTTCAGGTTGGAACACAACATTTTGGCTACGGCCAATGTTCACGTCCCTTTACAGCAGCGGAACCTTTGCTGTTTACCCTGAACAATGTGCTTTGCCGTGTAAGACAAGGATTGCCAAGTCCACGGGCCGCCGCGACGGGCCACACCGAAGCAGGACAATGAAACATCAACCGGACCACCATATCGGCGCAGCCGAAACTCGTGATCCATTGAAAGCGAAAAACACCGCTGCAAACCGCGCCAAAAGGCCATCGACCAGTTTGGCGGCCAGAAGAAACTTGCGCAATCGAACAAGGCGCGGGTCACGGACCAGCACATAAGATATAGGCCAGCGTGATCCAAGAGCGGCGACGGCCAACCATGATCCAGAAAAAGGGCGGCGCGAACATCTTCTTCAAAGACGGCCAGCAGGGTTTCGAGTGGTAAGTTCGTTCATCGTCCGGTGTCCTTTCTCAGGCTTTGCGCGCACATGGCGTTATAGGTGGGCTTTTTCAGGGCCACTTCCTTTCATCAACCAACTGATCCACAAGCTCTTCCAGCGGGGCGATCAGGCCAGGGAAGCCTGGGCACAGTTGGTTGTTGTAAATTCCGAATTGACCAACATCGCGCGACCACGCGCGTGATCAGCGGGCATGATGTAATAGCCATCATTTCCGGCTGTGCTTCTTTGCCTTCGATCTGGCGACAAGATGATCTCGACCACAGCCACCTGCCATTTGACCGTTTGAGGCGGGCAGTTTTTTCCCTTGGGCAACGCCTGCCACGTCGCCCAGCCGCAAAAAGTTGGTATAGCGCGATGGGCGCAGGTTTTCATATCAGCCCTACCCAGCCCTGTCTGTCCATTTGGTTCAGCCCAAGGCAGCGGTGAGTTTGCGGATCACCTCGGGGGCGCGCTGTGGCGGAATCACATTGATGAAATCATTAAGGTAAGTTTCGGCTTGCCATCCCGGCGTTTGTGAACGTGGCCAGTTTTTGC
>Ga0163217_1094004_pt1 | contig 19049 bp, 16 predicted proteins | sample SynspAceP_FD_185933 | JGI IMG/M metagenome (GOLD analysis project Ga0163217, IMG submission 185933) | Saline lake microbial communities from Ace Lake in Antarctica - Synechococcus sp. Ace-P (PacBio error correction) | ecosystem: Environmental > Aquatic > Non-marine Saline and Alkaline > Saline ...
CAAAAAAAGGGGGAGAGAATTAAAAAACTAATAAAAAAGCAAAGCGGTAAAATTAAAAAGCGGCGGATGGGCCGTAAAAAATGTAAAATCCATGGCGGGCTTTGGACCATGGATGTTTTGCAATTAACCCTACCCATCGATCAGTATTGGGTCGAGGGAAGGTTTTTGGGACTACAAGGTGGTCCCATAGAATGGGGCCCAGGTGGCCTTCGGCCCACAACCAAGATTTTTGCGCCGATGAAATATTGCCGGCAACAGAACCTTGGGGAAAAGGCCGGTGTCCGTACCAACAAAACAATCATCAGATAGTAAGCGGGAAACTAATTTCCAAGTTGGGGGCACCGAAAGATGGTGGAAAGCCCAATCCCAACATTGTCCCCTTTTGAAAGAAGTTTATTTCGACGATAGGGAAAAAATTTGACTAAAGTAGATTCTAGACCCATGAAAGCGATTTTACAATATAAGACGTTTTGGGGGGACATTTCGGATGTTATCGTTCTTGAAACGAATATCGAAACCCGGTGATCCAAGATAAATGAAGTCCTGATAAGAACAATCGCCAACGACCGTAAATCCTATGGATATGAAAATCCGTTCAGGGTCGTTACCAAAAAGGAAAATGCCCGTTGAAAATGCCGTACACTCCAGGTCTTGAAGTTTGCAGGAACTATTGAGATGGTAGGAAAGCAAAAAGTAAACCCGTTTAAAAAAGGGCGAAAGAAGTTATTTGCGACCACCTTTGGCGTAACTTAATGCTGATTCATTAACCTCAATGAAGCACAGGTCCGCTTAAACGCCGATTACTGTTTTCTGCCGCATGAAGCGGCCAGCTTTTGGATCCCTTGGTAATTCCTTACACTATATTGGGTGGAGGTAAGGCCAAGTAAAGCCGGCAGCAACTATTGTACATGGTGCCGCAGGTGGTGTCGGTAGTGGGTTTGTACAGATGGCCAAAGCTTGGGTGCGCCATGGTCATAGGTATTGCTTTTTCCCGGAAAAGGCATTGAGGCTCTTAAATCGTTAATGAAAGTGGATGAAACGCATCGATTACAAAAAAACAGGATTTTACGCAAAACAGCACAGGATCTGGATATTGTGTGGAACTTGGTAGGCGGAGAAAACACATCCAAATCCTTTAAGCCCTCGCTGAAAAAGGCGGCAAAATTGTTTGAGTACGGTAATGCCTCCTTCCTCAGAATGGCAGGAAAATTTGGAATTACGGGCCAATTCGTATTTCCTCGAAACCCCCTTCGAAAAAATTGGGATTTCGGGGCAAAAAAATGGTCGATGAAGGAAAAATCAAAACCAGATGTCAAAAACGATTGCTTTTTGAAAGAATGCAGCCAAAGCGCAGGATCTGGTATCGACCAGGAGGTGTGAACGGCAAAATCGTTCTTTGAAATCAAAAAGTAAAAAAAACAATGCTGACCAAATGATAATTCCAAAAAAACTGGCAATGGCCATATCAGTAATCCTGTAATCCGGGCAAAGCATTGGGCACCCATGATACCGGGGTTTGCCTCCATTGGCAAATAGAACCAGGCGAATTGCCCCCGGTTCGGTTTTCGCAAATGCAACCCTGCATGTGAACGATGAAATCCCTGTCCTACTTTAGAACCGGAAAAGTGAAACATAACCGATTCTGAAGGGTTTCGAATTTATCGAGCCGTCCTCTGGACGGTCTAATGCTCATGAAAGCCTGGAAAATCGTTCTTTCATGAAAGAAAAGATTTAGACAATAGCGATGTTTTGGAAGGCCTCCAAATATCATTCGTCGAAAGAAAGACTTGAGGCCGAAGATTAATTTTTCACAGAGCTTGGACCCTATAAACAGCAATTAATCAATGGCGTTTTATTGGCTTCCTCCGACCAAGACGACCTCCGGCTACAGTTTAGAGTTAGCGATTACATGGATTTTACGATATGCGGGTAACCAAATGAAACGATTTTACGCTTCCTGTATTGCCGACAGACGGCCGCGGACTTGGTCTATTGTAAATGTTTTTCAGGGAAAACTAAAGTGAACGCCCAAATCAAGCTATCAAAAGGAGATAGTCTTTTGATACACGGGAAAATAGATATTACCTTCCATACCATGGAAACAACGGACGTAGTCCGTGTTCAATGACCGATGAAAATTCTCTTTCTATGACGGTGGAAATGTACGTGGAAATCAGTTAAAGAAATAATCTCCAAATGGAATTATAATTCAGCCCTTAACAATAAAGGTTAAAAAATAAAAGAAAATCCACATGCCTGAAATACAGAACAGTCCACTTAAAACGAACGTGGCTGTTTGCAGAACTCCAAACGCATCAATTTTTGTTTTTAACACGAATGTTTGGAAAATCCGTAAATTAAAAAGGTAATGAAAGGCAGAAAAGGATATACTAAAAGTTGCCGACGTAACGCCACTTCCTAATGCCGCGTTTTTAAAGAGGATATAAACGAAGCAAATCCTTAAAATTCGAAATTGGTTATTTGAAACCAGTTTCTTGCCGGCAGGTAAAATCGGACCAAGTTAATCTTAATACATTTTTTAATTTTTAAACGACCCTATGCAAGCCAATAAAAATTTTGACGCCTTTTCAGAAATTCCAAGAATTGAAATTTTTTACTGGTATTTTGGCTGATGCGTTAATGCCATTATTGCAACTTATCTGGGCAACTTGTCATTTTAGCAAGATTGTTATTTTTTCGCTTTGGAATAGTAAGGAGGTTCGGTTTTACAGGTTTTTGAGCTTTACAAAACCTTTATTACATTGGATTAATGATCTGTTAATTGCCAATTTCCTTTTTTTGTAATCAGCTAGAAATAAAGCGTGAGTTTTTGGTAGGCAAACCCTAAACACGAAACAAAAAAATGGTTTTTCCCTTGGTTTGTGCCTTGGGCGGTATGATAATTTCCCGTGCTTATTTTTTTTTTTTTTTATTCATGATTAACCAACACCGACCACTTGCACGTGACTGGTGCGTACAAATGGCTACGCAATATTGCCTTTGGCCTTAACGATACTAAAATTGCTTGGAGAAAAGCTTACCTAAAGGCCAATCAAAAATTTCCTTACTGCCTTTACAATTATCGATTATATGGAGCGTGCTTAGTATCCGGCCATTTTTTATAGTGGGAGCATCTAGACCAGAATATTTGGGACTCTGCTAAAAATTGGAATCCCTCACCGCAGGGTCCTTGGTTTTCCGGTTTGATTGATATTTTATCTTGGCCAGTGGCTCAAATAAAAAACAAAAATTTAATTTGGCACTTTGATTTTTGTTGGAATCACTCTCTTTGAAATATACTTCCTGTGAAAACGTTTAACTGTAGCTTGAATAACCTGACCAATAAGAACCACACTCTAGATTCGGTAATAAAGACAAAAGTGGATAAGGTTATAAAGGTTGGATTCAGTTATAAACTTGGAAGAACCTGAAGATAGAGAAAATTGACTAGATTCATTAAGGGAACATCATCAAAGCTTGAACTTTAAATATGGAAGGAGCCTGAAATGATAACAAATTCGCGGCAATCGTTTGCTTAAATGGGCTTTATGGTTATTCCGTCAATTTTTGGGTCATTCAACTTTTTAAAGATATAACCAAATTCATAGGAATAGATGTGTCGTTTTGAATTTTATAGTGAAGCAAAATTAGATTTGTAATTTTATTTCATAAAGCAAATTTGTCTTCGGTTTGGATATTAAATCCCTAGAGTTTTTTTTTCGTTTGCTCGTTCTAACCAATCTAATTAGGTTTTCTAATAAGTGATGATACCTGTTCGCCGGTATTTTTTTATGTGGTTTATTATCCACTAATTTTTTTTTGCATGCGAATTACAAGGAGCTATCCTCTTTTTACCTTTTGCAAGGGAGCTTCGAATCCCGGAAATATTATAATCCTCATTAAATAAGCTAAATTGTTTTGAATACATCTAAGTCGAAAAAATAATAAGTAAAGCTATCGTAATCATAAGTTTAACTATTATTATGAAATAGTAATACTTTTATATTTTGTTTATTGACTATGTTTTACACCAATATTCAAAACAAGAATTATGATAAAAAAAGATTAAGTACACTATTGTAGGTTTTTTAAATGGCTTTTTTCGGTCGCCCTAATTGCCCAGCACCTGAGAACAGGAAAGGTAGAAATCGACAGAAGCCAAATTCGGGTAGAACAGTTTTGACAAAGGAGGAACAAGGACGCCACGTTTCACCTAGTGAGGTATTGGAAATCTTGAAGGCGGGAAACGAAAGATTTGTTCAGAAGTGATCTTACGGCAAGGGATCACTCCATTCAGATTCGCCGAGAGCGCCGATGTAAATTTCCCCAAGGCCATAGTATTGTCCCTGTGGTTGATAGCAGGGTTCCCTGTAGAAGATGTATTTCGATAGGGGCATAGGCGACAATCTTTGGGCAAGGGTAGCAGGAAAATTTTATTAAGACGATATTCTTGGGAAGGTATGGAATTTTTCGCAGACCAAGGTGGCAGGGGCAAAATTGGTCTAATATTAGGTCAAATGAAAACTGCGGGCCGTACAATGCGGCAAATTGACGGTGCAAAGTTGGGCCATAAATCAAAATGCTCCAAAACATTCAACCGGCGATCAAGATATCTACTATCGCCAACAAGGTCCAAGAAGTTCGCTGAACAGATTGTTGGTTCATGAAGAAAGTGAAAACAACGTCCGAATCGCGATGCAAAAGATTATCAAGGAAAGCCCGTTACTTAAAACAATGGCCGAAATTGGGGAAATTGACATTAAGGAGCTGTATATGATATGGATACCGGGGTAGTCATTTTATAAATAGCAAGAATATATAAAACCTAACCTTTTTTTGGGGTAAAGGTTTCAAATCGGACTTGAACGGTAAAGACAATAGATAGAAATGGGTTTATTGCTATTTTGGAAAGGAAATTAAAAGAAGGTTTCGATGCCCTGGAAACAATACCGTAATATGTCAAGTCGTTTCTTTAGGAATACGGACTATGGGTAATATCCTAGCAGGCCGGTTAAATTTTTTTTTAAGGTAACTCTGATCGAGTTGGTATCTCCTCTCTGCGGCCCAGCTGCTGATTAAGCTTTCTGTGGACGTTTTCCGTTTACCCTGGGCTTGTTTCGATTAGAACAAGTCTTTGCATTGGGGAATGGATTTACAAAATCCTACTTTTGGGTTTATCAGAAAATAACACTTTTTTTTTAGTGACGGCTTGTAGTAAAAAAATGCAGACAATACGTGTGATAAAACCAAAATTATGGATAGTAGCAGTTTAAAAATAATTGAAACGGCAGCAGTGATTATTGGATTTTTTTTTTTGGCTAATTGTGAATACGCAAATTAGTTGATAAGAACGGTAACTAACAGTTTGGTTAAAAAAGGCAAGCGGCAAAGATAATCAAAAGCAATTAAATTTTAATCACTCTCAGTTTGCCTTTATAATATCTTAATATTTGGGGAGTCGACAGTCCATAAGAATTGGGCCGTTTTTATCGATCGGTTTCTGTTCCTTGGAATAGCAATGTTCGCTCAATGGTCAATCCTATCCAATATTACTTCCAGTATCATTATTTTCTTCAATCACCTCCGTTAAGTTTTGGATGATACTAATTGACCAATAATTGATAAGGAACTACGAAACTGAAGGAAGGGTGAGCGATATTGGTGTTTTTTTTCATTATTCTCAAAACAAAGGAAGGAGAGGCAAATACACATACCGAGCAATGTTTTTATTCAAAAAAATGAATAAAAAAGAAAACAAATGAACTAAATATTTTATAGCCACTCTCATTAATTTTGATTTTTGGAAGTTAATTCCAATAATTTAACTTCCGCCCAGGAAAAGTTTTGAAATGGAAAGTTCCCGTTTAAACAAAATGAGCGTTTCCATCCCAATGCTTTAAATTTTTAATCGATTTCTTTAGTTTTGAAGAATAAAGTAACAAGTGGTTTTGGGAAGAAGGGATAGAAAGAAAAGTATCGAAGCTAAATTTAATTAAGAAAGCGGAAAAAAACACAGTAGCGTTGAATTGATATACTGGAAATATTGAAGATGTGGAAATTTGAAATAAATTGGGGGGATGTTTTTGCAAACACAATTAAAGATTCTATAAAGAAGCATCTTCAAAAAGATTTCAAAAACATAAAAATTGTCCAAAACCCAGATACAATATAACCGGAAATCAATGCCTTGCTGTTTTAATAAAATTATTATCTGGAGAACCTACTGAAGACTTGACAGTAAAATATGAAATAATAGCAAAGTGCGTTCTGAAAAGTACAGGTTTTATTTGAATACCTCTTTAAGCCAATAAAGGCCAATTCATTTTTAGCATCCCAAATACTGGGTGAAAACCAGCTATCAATCTTGAATAGTTAAAATTCCCATTCTTGCATTATTTATTGGTGGTTTTCATGCTAATTCTAAAATAGTGATCGGCCCACAGTAAGGTATCAGAATCGGATTGTTTGCCATAATAAATCTAAATTATAAACCTTGAAAAATGATTGGTCGCTCAATTCAAAGTAGAGTCTCGCCAACTACTGCGAACAGGAGATTTCAAATGGCATTGCTGAAAGTAAATATACATAATGTTCTAACTGACCTTTCAATGTTTACCGCCAAAAAAGGTGGCCCTGAATTCCGTGTAGCGGGGGTTTATCTAATCAGGGTTCGAGAAGGAAAGTTTTTCATAGATTTTATTCAGCAATATAACGTGGTGGGGCAACGACTTGGCTGTCTTTAGGTTAGCACCTCGCTTCCGCAAGCGACCAAAACGTTTTTCACTGGATGAAAAACCCGAATTTAGATTAAGATACCGAATGCTTCAGAAGTCCCTCTAAATGGCGAATCCTGTTGAACCCAAGGAAGTTTTTTTTTAAGTTTCAATAACGAATACGTCAATAGCCTGGCAAGAATTCGGACTATGAACTGAAATACGCTTTGTTTCCACTATTGGGATATAACCTAAAAAATAAATAAACAAAAATGAAGATGGGAATTGGGACCTATAGGGTAAACTCTTTTTGAACAACATAATACAACGGTCATAAGGCTTTTGGTGAATTTGAATTGGTTTTATCGAATTAAAAAAACTGATAAGATTATTTATGATAATAATTCTTCATTATCGCTTTAATAAGGCTTTTTTGCCTTGGTTTTCCGAGCAATTGCTGGTCGACGGAGATTCCTCCCTCGCGGGACAAAACAAAATTCAGAATTTGGCAATAGGCTTGAACATTGTAAGCTTTCGGAACATCCGCACCGTAATTAATAGTGAATTCCTGTAGCCTCAATATAATGGGGCATTCTGATAATTGTTTTTTAGGGAATATTATTGGGAGCAAAAACTTAACCTGTTTATTATTTTTAGGAATAGCAAGTTTGGTCTAACCCAATTACAATACAAATCTCAACCCGCTTGGAAGGGAAATTCTCTTTCCATTACTAATAACGTATTGTTTCTTAGTGTTGGCAAAACGATTTCTTTTCTACCTCACTTTAATATATCAAGACTAGAAATGGCATTTATTCTATTTGCCTTTTGTTTTCTCTCTTTCTATATTTAAATGTATCAAGAAAAATGAAATTAGAGAAAGTGAGGATAGATCTTATCAAAAAAAAGAACTATAGAATCTGGGGTTGATTATTTTGAAGCTTACAGGTCTTTAAAGAGCGGAAAAACTTGTGTTGGACTAATGGAGTGGTCGCTAGAGCAAGCTGACCCCTCTACCTGGGGTTAAAATGGTCAGAGATGCAATCTGCCGTTCCCTGTCGATGCTGACCCTTCTACATTAAAAAGATAGTCAAATTTGGTCTAGATTGCTTTTTTAAGCGATCCCTTGTTATTAGTTATTCTAGAGCAAGCTGGACCGCCTTTGATTATTATATTTTGGTTTTTACTTGATGGTTTTATTAACCCATCAAAAGATAGTCTAATGGCTGGAAAACCTAAAACGTATGAGTCAAGTCAAACAACTGTCACGAAATGCACCATCAAGGTAAAGGCTATAAAACGATAGCCTAGAACCCTCGAATTAGCAGAAGAACACGGTAAAGAACTATGTAAGGAAAGGTCCAGATCAGCCGTATCCCATAGCCACGCTTTCTTGCATTAGAAAGACCCAGAGCTAGAATCCGCTTTAAATTATCGGGCAATCCAGCCTAACAGGATGAGCGGTACCTGCCTTTAAGGGATAAACTGGAGGTCGAGAAAATTTTGAGTTTCCGCTGAGGCCGACATTGGACTTTAGAACAACGTGAAAGCCAGGCAGAAGGTGCAGTATGGAAGCATTGGAAGATGTGGGACTTTCCTCATACGTCAATATGATGCCATCTGAGCTTTCTGGAGGTATGAGAAAACGCAAATGCTTTGGGCAAGAACATCTGATCTTAAAAGCCGAAAGGTGATTTTAATACGATGACCCACAACAGGGCTGGGATCCAATTCAACATGCTAGGGAAAATCAGCGAGCTGATGATTTCTATCGCAGAAAAATACAAAAGCCTCATCTGTGATTATTTCCCATGATATGAATCGTAGTCCGTATGACCTTCTAAAAACCGGTAATTGCCTAAATAGAGGGTCAGGAATTATAGGCTGATTACCTATGAAAACTTAATGAAAAGCACTGATTCCAAAAGTCAGTGAATTTCTCAGATAAAAATGAAAAAAGAACGAAAAAATAGCGGAATGCCAAACTTGGGGCCCCTAGTCCCCTAGCCAGTATGATTTTTTGGTGTTTTTTACACTCTATCTCATGGGAAAAATCCAGAACTTTTTTGGTTCTTTCTATTCGGGTGATTGCAAGAAGAAAAAATGTAAATGGAACTATTGCAGGAAATAATATCCGATTTCAAAGGCATGGACGGTAGGTACAGGTCAGTGAAACTAGGAAAATGTTGAATGATACCACAATTCATGTCGAGCATTTAATTCATAAATCCATGCAGACTTTATCAAGAGCAATTCGAAAGACTACCATTAATACGGATGGATTTAATGGGGAATAAAAATTCTCCCAATATCAATCGATGGATGGAGTTCTCCTAGCCCTTGAAACCCGGAGAATATCTTATTTCGCATTGCCTCAGATCGGATAACGGATGAAATTGCGCCTGGAAACGCCTCAATTCTTACGGGTAATTACCTTCGAAAAAACCTTGATTAACCTGACTGAAATACCGATAAACTGAATGAAAGTGAAGCGCTTTGGTCTTTATTGGGTGATCCGGGCTTGGTGAATGATATAAATGTGGCAAATTCGGGAGTTAAGAAATGCCGGGTCAATGCAGTAGCAATTACTAAATCCGGAAAAAATATTATTACTTCTTTGAGAAAGGTGATGGAATAGTGAATAGTTTAATTCACTGACAGCATTATGAATTCAAAAATTTTGGAAGAAAAACACTGGGACAGTTTGCAAAACACCAGTGCTGATGCCTGGCAGAAATGAAATGTCAAAAATGAATCTCCTTCTTAGAATATTCAAGAAGGGCAAGGTACTGCGGCTTGATTTAACAAGATTCTGCGTTTAGGCAACAAGTTGATTCAAACTTTGCAGATCTGGAAATCCAGCACATTCAAACTCATGAAAATATGGAGGCCTACATGAAGTTCCAAAACTTTTCCTTTTTTTAGAGGGTATTTTAGGAAACAGGAAAAGGCCAAAAAGAAAGCTGAGGAAAACGATAATTAAAGAGCTTTTTGCCTTTCAATAGAATTTTTTTTAGGAGCAGAATATTTTTGTCTTCCGATCATAAATAAGATGGAAGGGGTCTTTCGCAACATTGTATCTAAAGCCGGGTATATTTTTCACCAGACCGTAGTGAAAAAGTAATTTTTTGGCGTTATTGATTTACTTTTGCCCGTCAGCGAACAAAGTGTCCCGACTGGAAGTTTCGAAAAAATAAAGCATACCCAATTGGGGTCCCCCAAAAGGCTTTTTAGATTGGCATAAAAAGTGGAATTTATGGGGCACTATAAAACTAATAAAAGCGCACACAAATGAAAAATCTAAAAACCTCTCTTGCATATCTTTTTTCTTTCTATTGCTTACTGGAATGTACAAGTGCCCATATTTCATACGATGTGAGCACCCTACTTGGAGTCAAAGCTTTTCGCTCAATGGTCGCCCCGGGAATTTAGAAGTGGATAACCTTCCGGATCGTCTATAAGTGTCTCAGGGACCAAGTGGAAAATACAGTGACAATTGTATGTATGTCAAATACAAAGGCAAGGAATAGATACTGAAAATGCAGAAGGTAGAAGAAACCTATTGGGAAGATTATACGTGCTTGATTTTTCTCAAAAAGGAAAATACCATTTCGATCACTGCCAAATGACGAAATGGTGCTGGGGTTGGGAATCAAATAAACAAATTGAGCTTGGCATTCAAAGTCAGTGTGCCGCATGAAATGTCATCGCTATTCAATCCAGTGGTGGTTCAATTTTCCACTCAGCAGAAATTAGCCGGAAACCATGAAAATAAGGTACCCAGTGGCGGAAGTATTACCATTTCAAAAGTTGATAAGGGAATTACTTACCCGAAGCTCTGGTGGCTCAATTTCGATTGGAAGAATTTCGAGGAGATGTATCCTTGTACAGACAAGTGGTGGTTTCGGTTCAAATCAACAGTCAGTGGTGATGTTGTCTGTTGGCTCGGTCTGGTGGCTCAGTTACTTTGAGCAAATCAATGGGCAGCATGCAATGGCTTCCAACTAGGCGGGCGGGATCCATGCAAAGACACAATTTTAGTTCCAATTTGGAAAAAAGCCTTATATGAAAAAGTAGGCGGCGGAAGTATCCTGCTTTAGTTCCAAAATGGTAATGGGATTAGACTTGGATCTTCGAGGAAGGACGAGTAAATACTTTCCTTGAGTAAAATTTTCAAGCGGGCGACAGAAAAGGATAAGGGTGCTAGGGACGATCCAACGGTGGCGGATTCCCTGTTAGCATGAACGAGCTCAGGGTGGAAGTATCATCTGGAAGTTTAAGAAATAGTAGGATTTTGAGTCCACAGTTGCTTGGAAGTGTTTTTAGCAGGTGTGATTTTAAGAAAGTCAGAAAGCTGAAAAACCTAAATTAGGCGGCTACAATAACCATGAAAATACAATCAGGGAAACAAAAAATCTTGAAATAATGACGCTTGCATGAAAGCGGAATAGCCGAACAATGATTAAAGTCATAACGGGGAAACTAAATGACTTCTAACGCCCATGGGATAATATTAGTTTTTCCAATTTCCGATATTCCCAGAAAAAGCAGGAATATTGAAATTTCAAGTTACAATCAACAATGAAGTGCATCGCCACATCTAAAAGTGAAAACTTTTTTATTGGATGATTGCCTGAATCTAAACTGGGTATCGTGGCCGATTGTAATTTCAAGAAATAGCTTCTAACATGAAATCCCAGTTGGATGGTTAATTAAATCGGTGCTCCAACAGATAGTTTGTTCCAATGCACGCTTGTGGATCCGGCAAAGCAAAGAATTGATAAACTAAAAAATACTGAATGTCGTGTTTGCTGTCTGTGAGGAAGCAATAGGCAAGTTGAAGGTTATTCCGTTTCGTGGCGGATATCCAAACTCACAACACCCCCACAGACAACCGCCAGCCCACAACCTTCAACCGAAATCCTAAATATCGAGTGGCAACCACGCATGAAAATGTGGTTAACGTCCAATGCATACCCTAGAACTTTTACTTCAATTGGAGACACCTTTATGTTTGCTTCAAGAAGACCCTCCAGTCCCTTTTTTTGGTTACCAAAAAACAGTGAGGTTCACTTTAAGATCAGATTTATAATTTTTAATTCATCTCAATGGGAATAATAAGGAAGTGAGACCACTTTTCAAAATGAAAGTTCTTTATTAGATTATGACGGATGGTTTTGCAAGTGAATCGAACTCATGGGCGAATGGAATGATCTTTTGAATAATGATGTCATGACCCTGCAGCCGTGGCGTCAATTGAATTGATGATCGGAGAGGGGATTACTAATACAATTCTGATTTGTGAAAAACCTGCCTGAACTTTCATGCAGATTTGGATTCTGATGATATTACGAACGAATGGCAAAGAATGAATTGACGATGCTGGATTGCGATTGATCAATTTGCGTGATCATGTCTTGACCGAAAATGAAGTAAAATTCGGAAATCGAATCGATATTTGGTCACTGGGAGGGGCAGCTGAACGATATTAGCTTGGAGAACCCGTCATCCCAAAAGAACTTTTTGAAAAAAATCGATGATTTGTGATGAACAAAGGTTGGGTGTTGATCTCAAATTTTGAAGCCAAGGTTTTCTGATTTATTTCGTAAATAGAATTTTTTTTTTTGCCCAAAGTGGACGGTTTTGTTCCGATAGAAATTGATCGGATTTTCCCGAAATTCGGCCTATTCCTGTGTTTTTTTAGGCCTTTTTTTGGATGATGAAAAGTGGAAATAATATTTTTACAATGCTCAAGACCAGCGATGTCATTGGAACTAGTGACCGTAAATTGCTTAGAACCAGTACGTCATTGCGAGAACTGAAGCGAAATATGAATTTGATGTGGATCTCTGCCAGATCGAAGCAATCTCAATCCCGCACTACAGATTGCTTCGAATTTTGACAGAGTCTGATAACAGCTTAGCCTTAGATTAATCTCGCATGATGAATAAAGCACTAATGCAATGACGTGAAAGCAATGACAACCGACAACCAAAACAGAACAACTGACAAATCAATAAATCCATGTTCAAAAACTACCATTAAAATTGCCTTTTCGCGATATTTGAAGAATCGAAAATTTCAACCGTTTTAAACTTTGATGAGTTTGGTTGGCCGGTCTGTTTGTGCCTATGTAAGGCATTTCTTAACACATCAGTTTTGAAAACAGTTATGAAAACTTTTCATGAAAAACTCCGATCCAAATCTATCGACTAGCTTCGAACCTACCGTTCTCAAGGATTACAGTGTGAATAGGATTCTCGAATTGGTGTGATGATACAGCTGATCACCAGCAAGGCCAAGCTGAAACTTTTAAAAATCAATCCCGGGAATTGAGACATTACTCAATTTATTTACTTCACCTAATACGGAGTTTTATCCGGTCGGAGAAAGTAAAATTCAAAACGATGGATTTTGACTACCAATACGCCAAGCTGTTTTGTTAAATAATGTTTAACTTTGGGAGCCAGGGGTAGGAACTTTGGAGAGCTTCTCCTCATGGCAATTAAAAAAAGTAAGTGCTCACAAGCTTCGGTTTGCCGAAAGCTCTTTGGTCCAGACTATTATACGAGTCCAGGTCTAATCAATAGTTCTGTGCAGATTGGTGGTGAGACTTGACTTTGCCAGCAATTATTTCAAGATGTTCCTCTCAAATTCTGCAACTTTTGGATTTTCAGGTTGCCATAAAGTTCAGGTCGCATTGATTATTGGGGCAGTAGAATCTTTTATGTTCAGACGCAATGAAAAAAGCGATTCAAGAAAGTTGAAAGTCAACTAAATAAAACCAAGCAGTCGCTTTCAACCCACGGCTTGGCAAAAGAAGGAGTTGTATGCCGGGCAACTACCTTCAACGCATCCAAGAATATTCACCTCAACTCGAATATTCTCTAACGAGTCGAAAAACTCCGGGATACCAACTTAACATTAGCCCTAATCGCTTTTTTTGGCAGGCTTATCTGGTATAACAATTTTTAATTATGCCAAACCTTACACTGGCTATTAATCAAAAGAAAGTAAAACAATCGGAGTGAGGAAGCCATGGGAGCTCAAATTCCATGATCACCACTCAGTTTTTGATGGAAGGGAGTTTTTACTTTCAAACTGATTGCTCTCCTTTGTTGGACTTCCTTGATTTTCCTTGGTAAATCCTCAATTCCAATGCATTGATTGGGGGACGGCGATTTCCAATAATCTAATCACCGATCCGAGGATGACCACGCTTTTTTGGACCTATTAGTTTTGGCAATTCTGGTTGGGCATATTGGCAAGTTTATCCCTCGGCGAATTTACTTGAGCATGAGGGCGCAGTCAGTCTTTTCAAGAAGATCTAAAGCCCAGTCTAGCTTCCAGCAATTCCCCTATTCGAAAATATTTGGTGATCAGTTTCAGTTTTGTATTTTTGATTGGCCATTAGCTGGTGTTTCCTATTTCATATCCAACAGCTTCTATTTGTGGGAAGGAAAAGGGATATCGATACAAGAAGGAAGGGATACTTTTATACCCTACTGCTTCACCGGAAATCGGGGAGTTTTTTCCAGCAAAGACTTCGGGCAGATCTCCTGGAGTGATTGCAGTTGGGAATGGGAGTTCTTTTGGGATTCAATATTCAACAAGGCACCTATAAGCTTGAGGGATTGGAGGACTTGTATTTTGATGATTCGCAACCATTGTAATTTGGACTTCGAAGGAATCAAAGCATACGAATTAGAATGACTACGCTCAAAGAAAAACCTGGAAGCCAGAATTACCCTTATCATCGCACGGCCGCAGAGAAATATGCAAAGCTAAAAGGGATAACTTTACAGAGATCTGATCGGTATGCAGATCGTCACCAGGAGCCTGAGTATATTTTGATGAGAATCGGGACAGGTTGGTTTTTTCCATTTACTTATTGAGGGAATTTTGAGACATTAACTCTTTTCCCTTCATGAAAAGTAGAACGTAATTTATTTCTTGTGACGCCTCTATGACAATGTTGAAATGGCATGGCAGAAAGTTATAGTTTCGGCTATTATCCGCGAAAAATGCTTGCTGCCGTTTTTAGCGCTGTGAATTTAATCTATGGGTGATTTGGATGAACAGTTTTCCATTAGAACTTGAAATTCCTTAGCGAAAAATGTAAGCCCAGCTTTAACGCTCAGATGCGACAGACTGCCGACCTACTGCTTTACTTCAATATTATTGCAGTTTTCCTTGCTGCTTTTAGGAATCATAGGGATTACATTTTCCCCACTATGGCTTCGAAAAAAAAGAAATTGGATACGAAAAGTGCTAGGGAGCTTCCGTCTTTCAATGCATCAATCGGCTACAAAAGAATACTTTGATCTTAGTTGGAATTGCTGTTTCTGCTCGCTTTGGCCGATTGCCTATATGGCGGCGAATTCCTGCTTTTCTAATTTTTGCCCTAACGAATTGAAAATCATCAATTTTTTTCCCGCTTCCATTGGTTTGATGACTTTTGCATTTACAGCAGTCATTGTCCGATCTGCCGCCTATCAAGCTGCTCAGGCAAACCCGGTGATAGTTTGAAAAGTGAGTAAAATTCATCGATTGAAATTTTTTGTTTATTCCAGCTAGCCATTGGAAAAATCTGATGATCATCTTTGATAGAATTTTAAGATGATTTAAATAGGCCTAATCAACAAATTCTTTAATGATTCACCTTACCTGCTTAATCTGTAACCATTCCCCTTTAGATGATAAGACGCGTAATTCATAGCAAAAGCTTAATTTGCGCCGCAGCGGACAATTTGTTCGCACTGAAAAATTTGAACGTATTAAATATGCCTTTTTTTTGACCGATAAAGGCTATTTTTTCATGGCATAGAAGTGGAAATAATTTTATACGTTTTATTGCAAGAAGTGAAATGGAATATTGGAATCATTTACTAGAAATCAACTCGACAATACGCATTAGACCTAACTACGGTAAGCAACGACGACAACCGATAACTGACAACGCGACAAACACACACTCGCACCCACACTCACTCTTGCTCTCTTCACAAAAATCGCTTGGAGAAATTTTACTTCGACAGAAAGTCATTTTCAGTGATCAATATCCTCGGACTTTCTATTGGTCTAGCTTCCTTGCTTGATCTTACTTGCTTTTGTGAAGCAGGAGCAATCCTATGGATCAGTTTCCACCCAGAGAGTGAAGCAAATCTTTCGAGTAGTGGCAGGATGTCAATAAGTCTAGTCAATGGGCTTGGACTGGGGAAGCAGTATCACCTATGCTTCGCAAGAATTTTTCAAAAATGAGTTGAGCAATGGTGGTGATGTCGTCCAAGTAACTGTCCTATTTCAATTCAACCAGATGGAATAGCGCCGGATTGAAAGTTTTCAGGAAGCTCATTTTTATTATGCAGATGCGGAATTACAACGAGGTCTTTGGATTTTCAAACCTGAAAGAAGGATCCTGGCAGGGGTGTTTTTTGAAAACCCGAACCAATTGATTTTGACCTGAGAAAGGCTAGCTAATACTTTGGATCCGATATCCGCAATTGGGAAAAAACTCTTGTCTCCTCGGACCGGGAAACGAAACTTTTGAGGTTAAAAGCTATCTAGAAGATTTTGCCATCGAATCCCACAATGAAGTTTTGACTTTCATTACAGGAATGGCTAACGTTTCAAATCTTCGAATTATTTACCCTTGACGCTGATTTTGGGAAGCTTCTGGTGGCCTCAAGGTTATACCTATGTTAAGAACGGCTGTCCCACAGATGCTTCGATTGTCAGTGATTGCGAATCCAAGAGATAAATGGGGAACTACCGAAAATCCAGAAGAGGCAAAAAACTACCAACATTATTTACAGCCAATCACAGGCTATTCACCTTAACAGCTGGCTTGTCGAGAATGGACTCCAGTAATGTCTCGCGACAGACTTTATATATTTTTGGTTCGATCGGGATTTTTGTTTGCTGCTGGCTTGCATCAATTTTAATCAATTTGGCTACAGCAAGAGCAATCAAGCGAATGAAGGAAAATCGGAATTCGAAAAGTGAACGTGCCAAAAGAGGGCGCAGTTGATCCGTCAGTTTCTTAAACGGAGTCATTTTTTAATTAATGGGAATCAGCAAATGTTAGTCGCCTAGGAATGGTTTATTTGAATTTTGCCATTGACTAATGCCCGCAATCGGGCGTAGAAATTCCTTTTCAATCAACTCAGATCCATCTAATTTTAGCATTTTTTGTAGGAGCAAATTTGGATAAGTTCTTCACTTTTGGCTGGCATTTTCCCATGCATTCTATCTTTCAGGAACTGAAGCCTGAGATGATCTTAAGAAATCTTCTGGAAAGTAAGGGAAATGCAAGTCTGAGGAAATCGCTTTTGTAAGTTTTTCAGTTTGTACTTTCGCTTTACTGGTTTTTTGCGGAGGAGTGGCTTATTTAACATAGCCTTTTTTGAAAAAATGCTGACAAATGGGCCTTTGATTTACAAAAGCTGGGTTTCCATCAAGTTGAGATGAACAAAACCTATCGAGATATAGAATTCTATTAAAACTGAATTAGTAACGCAACAAGGAAAAATTCAGTCTGTTTTAATACACAATGCGGCTTATGCCCTGGTGTGGAATGTAGGTTGGGCACCTTCATTTTCTTATACAGATATGAAAGAAGGAGATGAGAAAATGTTCATTTGCAATATTGTAGGATGCTTGATTTTTTCCAGAAATATGGGTTGTTTATCAGGTGATTTCTGGTCGGGAGTTTAGTCCTGAATTACGCGGACCCAAGGAACTACCTATATGATGCGGAGCATTTTGCGGCTTAGGAAGACCCTGGTGTGGTGATCATGGAATCGGGCTGCAAAATGGAGTGAAGAAAAATCCAGAAGCAAAGCCTTTGGGAAATGGGTGTTCGAGTATTTTACGGAGGAAAACGGTCAACTCTTTTCGGATTAACAATGGGAAGGTAGTTGGAGTCGTGGAAGACTATCAATACCCAAAATTTAAAGGTGAGATTGTACCTTACAGTTCTTTTTCGCTTCCAAAAACTGGCGGCATTTGACGCTAGTAGGTATTTTACTCTTGCGTGTAGCAGATGGATTCGGCGCTCAGGAATTAGAAACCCCTTTTGAAATCAAAAATGGAAAGAATAAACCCGGGAACTCCATTTGACTACAATTTCGTGGAATAGCACTATTGCCTTTGCAATATGAGCAAGAGGCCAGATCTGGCTAATATCCTCGTGCTTTTTTGGCATTCCTTAACCCTATTTATTTCTTGCTTGGGATTGCTTGGATTAAATCGATTTTCACCGCGGAGTAAGCGGCAAAGAAATGGGATTTCGTAAAGTATTGGGCGCATCCGCATTTGGTAATCGTTCAAAAACTATCCCTCGAATTTCTAATTCCAGTGGGACATGAAGCGGATGCTCATTGCCCTTCCGATGGGGAATTACTTGATGAATGAGTGGCTGAGTCCAATTTGCCAACAAGGTTCCCCTTTCTATCTGGTTTTACTTGGTACAGCTTCGATTTCTTGGAATCGCGTGGATGACAGTAAATCCATTCAATCTTGGAAATCTTGCACTGCTAATCCGGTGGAGTCGATTAAGAGGAGTAAGGATGAAGAAAGTCAGAAGTCCTGAAGTGAGAAAGCTGAAAAAAATCAAAATAGAAATGAATATCGGATTAGACCTCTCCCGCGGGTCGAAGAAATGACAGCGGTCCCGGGATCTTACTAAAAACATCGAATGATGAATACTGAATTTCGAATACTGAACAACCGACACTGAGAACGCAACTGAGAACCGATACCGGACAACTGAAATGCCTCAAAACTACCTAAAAATAAGCCGCCCGAAACCATAACTCAAGCACAAGCTGCATACGGGAATCAATTTTTGGTTGGATTATCGCCTTGGCTATGGTGTGAGTAGCCTGATTTTGTTCTTGTGCAGTTTGAGATGAACTTTGATGATTTTCATCAGGATGGAGAAAAAGATATTTAAATCAAAAGATTTGAAGAAAGTAGAGGGGGACTTTTTCGAGAAACTTTTTCTCTCGCAGCTATCTGCTGCTTACCACTTTCAATCGGAATTTCCCGAGATTGAGCAAAGTCACCCGAATGGTAGGCGGCGGCGCAAGGGCATACCCTCAGCGATGAAGACGACGGACTTCCAAACCTACTGATGGTTAGTCCTTCTTTCTTGAGATGTTTGATTTTGAGGCTAAATTGAAGGTGATAAAAATAAAGTAATTGACAGATAAAATATAGTGTGGTCCCATTACTGAGGAAGTTGCTAAAAATACTGTTTGCTGATACCAACCCATATATAGGGAAATCCTTCGGTTAAAAGTTGGCAGAGAATTTTGAAGTTAGAAATCAGGT
>Ga0163217_1063679_pt1 | contig 19045 bp, 21 predicted proteins | sample SynspAceP_FD_185933 | JGI IMG/M metagenome (GOLD analysis project Ga0163217, IMG submission 185933) | Saline lake microbial communities from Ace Lake in Antarctica - Synechococcus sp. Ace-P (PacBio error correction) | ecosystem: Environmental > Aquatic > Non-marine Saline and Alkaline > Saline ...
CACAGCGTAAATTGTCCGCCCGCTAAACGTAGCGGATCAGACCCATCAACCGGAATCCCCGTATTTGGCGAGTCCAGGTCATAGCGTGGCCTGCCAGGGACTTGCTTTCGATGCCGCGCGGGCAAAGATCCAAGGAACTGGATATAGTTGGCAATATAGGGGATTGTTTTCAGTCGATAGGGCGAACTGCAGTATCGCCATGCACTGTGGCTGGTAGCCCAGCGAAATACGTGCGGCCCGGTACCGCTGAGAGCATCACACCGACTTCATTTTGTTGCCTCGATGTCAGCGACGCTGATTGCCGTTAATCACTTTCGGTGTCCGAAGTAAGAGCTCTGTGGCACAATCAGCCTGTCAAGTCCCCGAGATGAAAGCCTGGATCAGGGTTTACCAAGTTCTCTCTAAAGCGTCATCACAGTTTTGGCCCGCGCCCCACAGACCCAGTGTGGTGTTGGTTTGCGTGAACTTGTACAGTACGCGCGGCTTCCGCCCAGTAATTGGAACTGGTTCAGACCCGTACCCGCCGACCGAGACACGATATCCTGAACGATCGGTGCGCCCGTGAGCTCGCGTAGTTTCACTTCAACGCAGTTGGCCGTCTTGGAACATCCGCCACGGCTTCTCAGATCCGGATGTCTCAGAGCGCGCCGAGCCGGTGTAGGTTTGCGGCAGCAGAACGAAGTGCACAAGCCTGGGCGATCGCGGGATGGATAGGAACGAGGGTTTCCGATTGGAGCGACAGTGTTCGTACGAACCTGGCCTTTGCGGCCGTACCCGGTATCTAGTCTGACTGTAGCCATCCGGGCCTCTTCATTGCAAAGGCGCTTGCGGCAAGCAGCCAGTTGCCCTGCCGGTGCGTCTTCGGAGTGGCCAAAGCTTCAGGCCCGCCACGCCATACACTCGGTCGCTAAAGCGCGAGCGAACGCCCCTGCGACGTAGCACACGACTCGCTCCGCGCAGAATAAAGCCCTGACTATTCCTTCTGCCGTTTTGAGATTTGGCCCGTAGCGGGTGGTGGAGCGAAAATCACGTTGAAATAGAATTGCGCAGTTTGCAGGGCTCGTTTTAACTGGTCTTCGATTAGAACCAGCCGGCGATTGGCTTGTTAGTTAGCAAGCGGGGCTGCAAGGTGAATCCACAGCAGCGGCCAGGCGTTGGTCTTTCACATGCCTTCATTATTGTTCTCCCGGTGTGATCAAGTGCAGGCCGAGATGCTCTTCGCCGGGCGCGGGAACAAATACACAAGAGCATTTAAGTCGCACGGGGCACTCCCCAATAGACATTCGTCGAACTGTCATAGTATCTCGGGACAATCTCAAGCGGATGGTCTGCTCGGCGGGTACAGCGAAAGGGTGTTTTGACTCAGCTTGAGGTGGCTGCTTGCCAGCATGACCGGCGGCGCCCAGCGCCTATTAGACGAGCGGACGGGGATGCCCATGTCGACCGCGGCCGAAATGCGCGGGCGGGCCAGAAAGAGTACATGCGCGTTGTTGGAAGTCGAGGATGGAATGCGACTAAACTGGTCGCGCAGAGCGGCTTGAGAGTGCGCCTGTGCCGGTATGCGGCGCGAGAGGAAAGGAATATCCAGGCGTGTAATCCATACGGGCGCCAGGATGGCGACGTCATCCTACGGGAACGGGTTGTGGCATGTTCCATCAGCAAGCTTTGCTCACTTGCGCAACGATTCGAGTGTCCTCGGCGGATTAAACAGCAAAGTCGGCAATTTCTTGTAGCGGAGGCACGCAGCTCGCTGATCGGATAAGCGCCGCCGATACCCGAAGTAGATGACCCTCGATGGCCCAAGCAGGCAGGGTTTTGTGACCCAGTTGGTGCGCCCTTGGTCGCATACAGAAAAAAGTTCTTGATCGCCGGCAACGCCATGCCGTGCCACTCAGGGGAGAGGATGAACTCACCGGAGCGGGGGCGGTTCGTGCTAATTGGGGCCAAACGCTTTTCCAGAGACGAGACCCCATGCCGGGAGAGTACTTTCACATGCGCTGGGTCCAGAAGCCGGCAGTGGATAACTGCCACAGATCAATGAACCGACACCTGTCGCGTCCAGTTGATGTTGGTTTGATCAGCGGACTGGCCGCATAAAGCGCGCGACTTTGGAGGTCTGCTGTTACTGCGGCTGCTGCCGGCGACGATGCCGATGTTGAGCATGGGGTCTCTCTCATTGACGGTTGCGCCATGCTAGCGCTCCTGGGTGACCGGAGGCAATAGCGCAAAAATAGTGATTCGAATATATCGGACGATCTTGACCAGCGCTGCATTTCTCTGGGGTCCCTTCTTGACCACCTGTCCCTGGGTTGCGGGCAAGGGACATCGCGCCTTGCTCGGCATAGCCATTCCCTTCAAGAGTCGAAGGAAACTGCACAATGAACGCTGTGATAGCCGCCGGTAACGGTGGAGAGAGGCTGGGCCCTGAGCTGTGCGGTACCATGTGAGTGGTTGCCGCTGATCAATCCGGCGCGGTGTTGGCGGCCTATGGATGGGGTGTGGCCTGGGATTGGGGAACGACCACGGCCTAGGAGAGGCGCTTTTCAGGCGTGGTTTGGGGCAGGGTATGGCGAACGTGGCGCTCAGTTTTACGCGCTCCCTACGGGCGCTTTCGGCAGCTGAGGCGATTAGCCAAGTCCGGCCTGGGCGCAATCGCGGTTAGGCTAGCAGGCCAGCCTACGCGCTGGTCAATCGTCAGCCACCTTCAGGCGGGGTCTGCACGGCAATGTTCGACTGTCAGGGAATTGTTCGGCTGCTGCTGGTGCTGCCTGGCCGTGGCCATCCTCTCTTCACAGAACATCCTGCCCATTCAATATTGCCTTCATTTCATCTTGGCTGGGTAGCCACACGCCACTGGCTGTTCCGTCCTATGGCGCGGCTTGACTGGAGCTCGTCGCCGGTGGCACTGTGTGCTGACCTTCCGTCGAATTAGCGCCTACAATTGTTTTGCCGGTCGGCTTTGGCGGCATTCGATGAACATCCTGCTCGCAATGTCCGCCGAAGCGTAGACGCGAGATTGCCAGAGGGTCCATGATGTGTGATTCGAACGCAATGGCTTTGGCGGCGCGAGCCATGTTTGCTGGGCTTGAGCGTGCGGTATATTATCAGTTTATCGCCGCCCGTCGCGACTCCAACGATGTTCACGAACAAAGACGCCCTGTCGTTTTCAGGAGCTCCTATTCACAACGAGGCCCGGGCTAACGACCACAGCACCTGAGGCCTATGGGAGCAAAGGGTTACAACCCGCGTCCCTGTCGAGTGGGCGCTTGCTGTTGGTCGGCCGGCTTTTTGATCACGGTTTCTCAGAGCTTCTTGGCTGGAGTCGATGCATCATAGGGTGGCGCTGACCGGCTGTTGGTGACTTGTTTCCAGCTCGGGCGTCGTACAGATGCGCTGGGCGGGGCGGGAAGCGGGATGATGTGGTTTACCGGGAAGGGCATGAAGATGATTGGCCATGATCGGCTTCAATCATGATTGCCGGCAGCGGGGTTTGCCACGAAGTGATGCGGGCCACCCGGCTCGATCGAACACTGGTCACAGCTCTGCCGGGGATCATCGGCGATAACCGCGCGTTTTGGCAGCATTGTTGAATGTTGCTGGTGGGCTTTTGCTGATTACCAAGCTCACTAGGGTGCGGTCTTTTTTCGACCGACGCGCGTATCGATTGCGTGAGCGGTTATCTATTGTGCCGCTGCGCCATGCAACATGGGCTCACCCATGCCGAGCGCGAGCCGCACTGCTCAGTTTACCGCTGCCCGCGCTCGTGATGCCGGCTCCCTGCGTCTGACTCGACCCTGGGGCCAACCGCGGGTTTGAAAAGTGGACGGTCAGCAACAAACCATATCTGGATACGGTGGTGCCGACCTTCCTGCACTAACAACCTGCCGTTGATTGCCTTTGGGCTGGTTGGCGTGATGGTGCTCTAACGCAGCCGCTAAATCCGGAAGCGTCGCGTGACACCAAAACGTCCGATCTGCTTTGCCCAGTAATTGTCGTCAGAGAGTCCTGTGCTGGCTTCGGCGGTTTCGCCGGGCACCCTCCGTGGTGGCCTTTCCAGCGCTGAGGCACAGTTCCGCAGCTTCAGTCACGTTGCCGATTGACGTCCTCCGACCACCGAGTGCGCGACTGACTGGTGGTAGCGGCCTGGCGAATGGGAGCGCGTTCAGCTTGCGACCCAGTCTGCCTCGCATCGACCTGGAAGTCTGCTCCAGCGAGCGCGTGCGCGCTCACCAGCCGCCATTGACTCTCGACATCGACTGCTCTGATGACTTGTCCGCGCCTGGTTGATCACATCGACCACTACCTGGGTGTTGGCTTTGCAACTGCATTGCTGAATCCATGTTGCAATATGAAGTATCCTCTTCAGTTGGTACTAGTCTGCGTGCGCTGGCCACCGTTGCGCACGCTCGTCCAGCGAGCTGACCCCGCCGCAAACGACCCGCGGGCCCCATCTCGCCAGCCCGCGCGCCGCTTCATGGCACCGCATTCCAATTAGCCAGCAGGTTTGGTCTGCTTCGGCAAAATTATTATCGCGGATTCCTCAGATCCTCAACTAGGCGCAATGGAACCTAAGAAAAGTGCTACATGGTACCCGGGGACGGTATGATTTTTTCGGGCTTTGGGGGCAGACTCCGCCAGCCAAAGGTGGGGGCGCGCAATTTATTCCTTGCCGATCTCTGTCCCCACCGGCTCGTGGCCCTCCTCCGCAGGGGCGGCTGAACGAACGTCGGTGAGCTGGAGTGCCCATCATCCCAGGCTGGGTTTTTGAGTGGCGCCGGCCCATCACTCTTGACAGCGGTTATCCTCTTGACCGTCTTACCCCCCAGTTGCTGATCTCCTCAGTGTTTCTACCTCTTGAATCCCCCCGTGTTCCCTCTTCTTTTTCGACTTCCTTCCCCTTCTTCTGTCCACGTCCTCCCCCAGATAATCTCGTTATTCCCCCATCGAACTCCAGCGTTCCATTCTGTCAGCCCACTGTTATCGGCGCCCTATGACTGAATCCAGTTCTGACGACACTATCAAATTCCACCGCGCCAGCCCTGTCGCCCAATTGCTACATGCCCGCAGTTGTGAAGGTATTAGTTCACCCATAGCCGACAGTTCATCCCTCGTCTCTTGTTTTCGTCAAGTCTGCTTCCCCTCGTTCCCGCATCTTTCCAGACGCTACGCTAGAATGCTCCCGATACAAAAAAGAAAATCGATCATTCGGTGGAATGGCGTGATTGGATCAGCAGGCAAGGCGTATGACTTCACCGCGGGACTTGGGCTTTCCCATATCTTCAATGGGAAGGGCGGGCCGAACCATATAATCCCAGGGCTTGGGGAAGTGCTTGGGAATGCGGCTATCTTGGTCCTGGCTACATCCCGCCAGGCTCCTGGCCAGGGCGGGTCCAGGTGTATTCGATAAAAAGCGGTGCTTGCGTGCGGGCCAGGTTACCACTCGACAATCACGTTGCTGCCACCACTGGAGCTGTGATGTTGGTCAGGTCAACGCCCTTCGGTCTGAGGAGCCATGGGGTGCATGATCATACGTTTTGTTCATGTCCAATGACCCAGAACATATTCCTTGTTCCGCATACGCAGACCGCGCACGGCGCAGCGACGGGCCTCAGGGGCGCGGCCTGGCCTGCCCGTTAGTTTCACCCGCTGACTCTCGAAGACCCGTAAAATACGCGCATCACGTCATGGACGGGTCTCCACCAGTGCATGCACGGCCCTATTGGTTATCCCTCGGCCTGGCGGAAGTCCCTCGGCAATGGCTCTCAGCACAAAGAGAAGGAGGCGCAATTGCTTGTGGCGTGCGATAAGTATATGGTCAATGCTTTGCCAACGGGTCAGAACGATTTGAGAATCAACCAGATTCGTATTGACTGATCTTTATCCGGCGCCGCAAGAGCATTACATAGCCCTAGCAACCTCCCAATTACAGGGCAGGCCTTACTGCTTTCGTTATCAGGGGTTCTGTGGCCCCATACGGTTGATGCCAGAGCTGGTGCGGCCGCCAGCTGAGTGCGAAAACCTGAGTGATATTTTCTTGGCGGCAATTGATGTCAATTTGAACGTCATTTGCACTTTGTTACAAGTGCAGAGGGGGGTTTTTATAGCTGGGGTTAGTGGAGCATTTATTTGTTGTGCCTTCTAAGACTCCGGCAGGCTTTGAGGGGTGCAGGCAAAAGGCGAGGGCCGCTGGCGCTGCCTGAACCTGAGTGGCCACTCCTCGGGTCTGAGAGAGTTGGGCGATATCAAGCCGTCAGCGCGTGCTTGAGCTGGTGTTACCATTTTCATCGAGCCTCCATAACCATCAGCCCAGTTGGTCTCCTATGAACGACGCCGACACTCACACTCTCGCTGAACCAATAGCGTAACCAGTGGTGCCGCCACTCGTGCGAGCAAGTGAATCGGCGCCGGACGATGGCGGCCTGCATGGGCAGGAGTGCCTTGAGTGATAGACCCGCGAAAAGCGGGTGCATTGGGACTGCGATAGCCCATTGAGCCCAGATGTTGTGTGGCGCCTTCTATTGTAGTAGGCCGGAAGGGAGCGGAAACATCCACTCTGCTTTCAAGAAGTCGCGCCACGTCGAGCGATGTGCTTTGCGGCGAGCCTGCCATTCCATCAATTTCAGGTTTCGGTGCGTCTATATCCCGCGTCTGAACCCAATCACCCGCGCTACAGGTTGCCGCTGACTCCACCTGATAAGTCGGCCGGACCTGCTCCGTCGGTTATTGACTGGCAGTGGCGCAACTATTGCCTCCAACCGGCCATTTCTTACACCCTATGCGCGCCGAATTCGAGCGTAAGAGCAGGGCGCGGCCAGTGACATTCTCGTGGTCAGAGGGTGGTTAGGCAGCAGGCTGGGATCGCCGGCAAAGGCTTTCGCTGATCAGCGCAGTCGTCGCCCTCGCCAGCGATAAAATCGGGGTTCTGCAACAGGTTTGATCCAGAAAGCGCTGGTTGGCCACTACCGCCCGAGTAGAATCAGACGCTGAGGGCTTGAATGAGTTTGAAGCCGTGCTCTTCCCGACTGCAAAGCCATGGGTCAATCGAGATTTGGCGCCAGCAGAGGAGCGTAGCACAAGGACCTGATGGACTAGGTCGGCCTCGCAGGCCATGGTCTAATGCGCAACGCCGGGGATGTCGGCCCGGCACCCAGCTATGGATCTGGCCCCGTTTGCGGCAGGAAGCCCTGTTGGTGTGCTGTCTTCGCAATAGAGCCGCAACCTCGATGGCGTGGCCCTGTCAGTTATTATCTCCAGCTTGCCTGCAGCGGCAGCGGCTTGACCCTCTGCAACGCGGATCTGCCAGGCGACCAGATCAATACCGGTGAGTCATCTCGGTCACCGATGCTCCACCTGAAAGCGGGTTATTCAAATTTTCCGAAAGAAAAAATCGCCGTTGCCTTCGTCCAAGCATGAAACTTCCAACCGTGCCTGCGCCGCAATAACCTCAGCCGCGGATGCGGCTTGATCGCAGGCCTCGCCATGCATATGGCGCAGTTCGGTGGGTCATTAACCGGGCAGGCGACTCTTCAATGACTTTCTGTGGGCGGCGCGTACCGAAGCAAATACGCCGTTCAAAGCCCCGCAGACAGATTGCCGTGCTGGTCGCCCCAAGGATCTGGATTCGACATGGCGGCGGACGGCCGAGAAAAGGCTCTCCAGAAATCAGTCCACGGCTGGAGCCGATAAGACGCTGCTGGGCCTCCGGCGCGCGCACTGCCCACTGAGACAATGCAGTTCGGCTGGCTGTTGTGAACCAGGCGCCATGCCGCGGCCGGCCACCCAAAGCCCGGGCTTAGCGCCGTTGCGACTGCGATAAGCGCGTATCCGCGAGATGCTCCGGTGCGCGTCCACGCGGTTCAAGGTGTGCATCGGTATGCGGGCCTGTGCCGCGCCTTCATAGCCGCGTCATGCAAGGCACGCGCGGCCGCGAGCGTCATGCGGGCAAGAAGTTCGAAAGACGTCATGGCTGCCATCAAACGGATCGCCTCGGCCGAGCGGAACCGATAAGTGATGCGGCTTGTTCGCGCGAGGCCTGCGGCAAAGCGCCGGGATTCTCCGACAGGAAGCTCGTAGCCTGGGGAATAGCATCGGGCGCCTGGCGCGTTGTTCGACCGCGCTCAATGATCGCCGAGAAATATTTCAAGAATAGGGATTGGTTTGCTGGTCGCAGGGCAATGCAGAGGGCTCTGGTCAGCCAACTGGTCCAGGTGGGCGGTTGTCCGGCCGTCTGCGCAGCGATAGACAGCGATCGCTGCGGTAGCCCAGCTGAGCGCAGTGGCGCAGGATGCCGGCAGGCCGATTTCGCCACGATTGCACCAGTCATTGCCAATTGAATGCGTCAATGGAGTTCCCTTGGGGCGTCGGCCTATTCTCGGGTCAGCCCAGAGCTGGTTGTTAGCGCCCAGCTGGGCCCGCTCTTTTCTGATAAAAGCCTGGTGCCCTTCTGCTCCTTCGGCGCCCGTGACCTCGAGCTTGGCTGAGGGCCTTCGGCCGCGTGCTGGTCGAGCAAGCGAAGTGCATCGACTGCGACCGCAGGCCCCAGCAGGCGCTTGGTGCGAAGCGTTGGCGCGTGCGGTGCGCATCCTGACGAATCTGCTTGGAGATAGCACGATCCCAGATGCGCCTGAAGCTGCGCGCATCCTTGGCGCGTGATGCCCGCAAGGCCCAATTGGCAATGCCTCAGCGCCGTCAAAGCGATGCGGCGGTCAGGGCAGGCGGCGAGCCTGGGGTCAGGCCAATACGTTTGACCACAAAGGGCGCTATCGGCGGGAATCACGCCCAGACTGGTTTCCGGCACACACAAAGCGTGGCGGTTTCCGCGCTCTCTCAAGAGACGGACGTCCGGACCGCAAGCTCAGCCCCAGGCCTCCGCCCACCCATCCCGTCCCTTCAACGAGAGATAAGCTACTCGAAATTAACCTCGGCGGCTCGCTGCTGCCGGCCTGCTCAAGCAGGCGGCCGAAAATGCCTGTTCAACTGGGTATAACGCGCTTTTGCCCAGCCTATCGGCCATTGGCCACTGATCCTTGAGGCACCCCGAGGTGAGGGGACCCGCACAGAAGTGCCCGGGTCGGGGCGCCGCGCGGCGCAATACAATAGCGGTAAAGCTGCGGATCGTGCCGTTTGGGCGCAGGTCAGCACCTCGATCAGCTCTTCGGAGCATGTTCAGGTTTCATCCCCGCAGCTACTGGCTGTCTGGCCGTTCAGGGTTGATGTGCACACCCGCCGTCCTGTTTCCGCCAGCAACGGGTTTTGGTCCACTCGGCGGCAGTTTCATGCGCTAGCCCATCAGCGCTGGATTTTCGCTTCTAGGAGACGTTGTTGTCCGGGCGCGGGTCCCATCAAGTCTTGCAGATATATAGCCAAACCATGATTCATCCGCGCCGCGCCCGAGTCGCCACCAGCCCACGAGTCCTAGATATGGCTACGAGGACTACGCGCGTTGGTCTCCGCGCCACATTCACGCCGCATGCCAGCCCGTCAGATATTGGTCAATGCACGAGGTCACCGCGGTCGGTCACTTCTCGCGTGCCCCAGGCGCCCCGGCCTTCGAAGACTTGGCCATATGAGGCCAGTTGAGTCACGTCCCTTGGCCGGCGACGTTAGTGTGCTGTGCCTGGTCGCCGATGGTTAACACCGGCAGCCGTAGCCCTCGATCTCGGAGTCGCAGTTCAGGCGCCAGACGGAGTGAATGACCCTCGAATTGTTGATCAGGCGGCTGCGGCCCAATTAGGTTCGGCGGGTCCTCTTGCAGTAAGGGCAGACGATGGTCGCTTGCGTTGTACGAACGCAGTGGGGTTCCAAGGCCCTTGAATGATGCGTATTTGGCGGGGCGCCGAACAGGCCGCTCTTCCTGGAACTGGCAGCCATTTGCATGCATGGAAGCCTGCGCCTTTCCTGACCAGCCAGGTAGCGCCGCTGCGGGACGCGGTTACGCTATCGACGGGAACACTTGGGCGCGGTTTCAGCCGGGAGCTGCGGGCCGAGCGTGTCCAGCCGGCCTCGCTCATAGACTGGAAATACCCGCCGGAAGTCTTCATCGCGGGTAACATGATCAGCGGATTGTTGCTGTGCGGTTTCGCCGTCCGAGGTATTGGCCAGGCCAGAGTCCACATAAATCCGCCGAGGGGCGATGAGTGGGCTGACCCACATCTTGCTGCCATTGATCACATAGTCGTCGCTCGGTCCTTGCGCGCCGTTGGTGCGAATACTGCGCACACCGATCCAGCCGCCCTGTTCTTTCCGGAACACCAGCCCCAATTATTGTGCCAGCCGAGCCCATTCGCCGCTGATTGGCGGGGCGCAGAAATTCCTCGCGCAGCGCGTCCGAGCCAAAATCGCGTTTCAGCGCGGGGGGCACATGTCGGTCCTCGCTCGCAACGCCGGTGGACATGGCTCTTACGGGTCGTCGCCGCCGCGAGGATGGCTGAGTGGCCGCCAAGGAACTTCTTCTGGCGGGCAACAATCAGTACTGTAATCCAGCCCAATGGCCGCCCATAGGCCCTTCGGGGTTTGGATATGCGAGCTCATCCGAGGCCGAGTTGGGCCCGGCTTTGGCGGAAATCTCGTGCTCTCGCATCCCGCGGGAAGACATGCGCAGCCCGCTTCTGCCATTCATCTGACAGGGCGCCTTAGCGGATTGGGAATTTCACCTTGCGGGAGGAACACTGCTTAACCCTGCTGGAGTGGCGGCGCAGGGCGTCATGTTCTTCGGTGAACAGCATGGGGGTGATCTCCGGGTTAACAGGCGGGCGACCCGCCAAGGTTATGGGGGACCAGCGGGCAACTGGAGCCCAGCTATCCGGGCGCAGATATCCAGCCCAGCAGGCGCGAGACACAGCGTGGCGGGTATCGCGCAGATCAATTCGAGCCGCCGTCGTCCCACAGACTGCGCTGTGCCATAGAGGCCGCGGTGGACCTGGCTGTCGAGTTTCTGCGCGGTGGCCTGCCCCTCATGCATATCGAGCAATCGGCCGGGTCCGCCGTCTTGCCATCGCGCGCAATGCTTGCCCTCGTTGACGATACGCAGGCACCTTGCCCGGCCTGCGCGCCGCCCATAGACCGGCCAGTGCGGCTATTGGGCCAAGGCGAAGATAAAACGCGGGTCCAGCCCGCGGCCTGACAGGCGTAGTTGCCAGCCCCGTAGGAGCCGCTGACTAACCAGGGCAGTTGAGCTTGGGGCAACGCGGCTGCGCGTTCGCCCGGCCCTGGATCAGTCTTGGAACCGGCTCTTGTGTGACGCATCGACTCCTGGCCGGCAGGCGCCTGCGGTACCGACGCATCACAAGTCGGGTAGGTATGCATGCTTGTGCAGGAAAGCACACGCAGCGGCGTGTGTTGCTTTGGGTCGCCAGAAGCCTGGAATAAACTGCGCTGTGCCGACTTGGCTCGGCCACCTTGGGGGGTAACTTCGGGACCCGGGGGTTCACTTTTGGCGGGCCGGAGCGCAGCCCGCCACAGACGGTGCCCGCGGGTTGGAGGATGCTGCACGTGGGCGCGGCACACCGGGGTCTGGCTATCGAAGTCGGTTCTTTGGTGGGGCCAGACAAGCGGGGAAATCCGGTCGGCGATGTGTCGCGATGCAGTGCTGTGCGCACGCAGCGTCCCGCTAGGGTGGTTTTTCGGTTCAGGAGTAAGGCGGACCGACCGCTGAGCAACTCTTCTTGCGGCTCATCACATAGTGGCTCTTTTGGCCAGAGGTGCTCCATAGCTTCTCCGGGCGTGGGGCGGCAACTGGGCTCATTCCACGGCAGACTGGGGCAAGGTCAATGAGTCGGGGCGGGCCAGGGCGCAACGCCAGTCGGCATGCGGTTTTCACGCCAGAGACTCTGCTCGGGCCAGCGACTTAATCAGCGTGCCCATGCTGCGAGGCGCACACACCAACGCAAGTTTCATCGTCAGGTGGCGATTTTTCGCCGCGTCGGCTGCCTTGGAGAGGCACCGCGGGGCCAATATGCGAGGAAGCAGCTCCGCGCCACTTCGGCGCCGCACCTCCAACGTAATCCGATTTAATTGCTGGCTGATACTCGGCTCGCAGCCGTTGCTGGAGCCGTGACCAAAACGGTAATCTGCGGAATGCCTGCGGCAGACAACCGCGCCTGATGGCAAAGGCGCGGGCCGCCCTCGACAAAAATAGTCAGCGTGCCAATAACTCAGTTGGCACACCGGCTTTCCGCCAGGGTGACCACCGCAACGTTCTGTTTTTTCAAAAGCGGCGATTGCTGTTGCAGCGCAGGGATGTTTTTCAGAGCCCGCTGGGGGAGATAAGTGCCCGCCCTTGATGGCACTGTTATTGGGCGATCACTCAGGCAGCCGCGCCGGTGACACAGTAAGCCGGGATACCTGCGATCAGTCTCCGCCCGCTCCGGCGCCTAGCGTGCCGTCCTGAGGATCGAGTGCCAGGCTTGTAGCCCCCTGCCCAGCGGCGGGCAGAGCTCAATAAGGGCGCGCCGGGGTCGACGCAGCCAATTCCAGGCGCTCGTGTGCGCGTGGCAGTCAACTGAGCCGCGGCCTTGCTGTCACAACACCGCCGCATGGCCTTTCGGAACTCTGCTCGGCGCCTTGCCAGAACTCTGCTTGCTCGACCGAGCGGGAAAACGCTCTATGGTCGCCAGCATCGGCAGTACGTAATGGGGGCAAAATTTCCGGAGCATCGTTCGGATTGAGCTGCGATTCGAGGTGGGCATGTCAGTCCGTCTCCTTCAGCACATCGGGCGTGACAGCCCATGAAAAGCCATCGAAGGCCTGGTTATTCTTCGCTGCCAGAGGGTGGCGGGGCAAGAGGGCATTGCCGCACGGCGGCGGGGCGCCGAGGAGGGCGGGGCTCGGGATCGTAAACTGGGGCGCCATTGGATAAAGGCGGGCAGCGGGGGAGAGCAGGAAGCACTACATCGGTCATCAGTCGGCACCCGCCGGGCTTCAAGTGCCGGCGCCACAGGCCGAGGCCCGGTCAGGTTCGGGCACACACGCCTCTTGTAATCAGGGCGCGGGATGATCCGGCCTTCCACACCGGGGCGCCGGGTGCCGGTAGTGATACATGGCCGCTGGAGGCGATCGCCCAGCCCGGGTGCGTTACGTCGCATTGCCGGTCACGCCGTGGCAATGCGCCCACGTCGAGACGCCCGCCCTGTCTTAAGTGAAGTTTGATCCATGGCCCGGCGGATTGAGCACCGACGTGGGCCCACTGCCGGGCCATGCCCGCCCCACATGTCGGCGGAGCATATATGAACGATAACGTGCACCGCGTTTTGCTCATCTCTGAATTGAAGAGCTCATCGCGGGCAGACAGAAGGAGCCGATCCGCCCGACACAGATTTGGTGCGCGCTACCACCGTCTCCGTGCAAACTCCTTCTGAATTGATCGCCGCCAGTGGGTGCGGGAAACTGGCCCCGGCATTATTGAACGCAGGGCCATCTGAATGTGCGTGCCGTGATCCATGCACAGCGGGTGGTGATCAACCTGACGCACGGCGCGTCCTCTGTGTTCGCCTGAATGTATCGACTACGCTGTCGCGCCGAGACTGCCCGGGGCCCGTCCCGCTGATTCTGCGCAGGTGGCTATTGCAGTTTTCCGGGGCTTGCGCCCCACCAAGTACCACATGGGCCTCCCTAGAACGCCGCCAAACGGTCATGGGGCGCGTGCAACGGCCAATGCCACTCAGGTGGTGCGGCCACCGGGCCCGGGGTGAACCGATGATTGAATCCGTTTATGAATACAAGGCTGGCCTTTGGCGCGCTACCGATGCTGTGTGGTGAGCAGGTTCTCTGCATTGGGTTTTGGCTTCACCGGATTCTCCATGGGTCAGCATATGTTGAGAACAGGGTCTAGGCAGTGGTTCGAGTCCCGGCGGCAACAATGCCGCGGGGATACTCACCGGCATTTCCAGCAACTGCTGGGCAAAAGCCTTGCCTGGGGGTCAATTTCGCAGGCTGGCGACGCCGCCGCCGCCCCAGGCTGTTTTTCCAGCAAAATTCAAGCTGTGGCTTGCCCGGGAGGTCCATCGCCGCACCTTGCCGCCTGCGTTCCTGCTCAGTCCACAGCAGCTGGGTGGTGGTAGGCGCAGTCTCGGCCACAGGCGGTCAACACTCAGTGCAAGCACGGGGATGATGGGCAACGGAGGTAGTCTGCCTGGCCCACGGAGCCATAACGCCGATAGGGTGGGAGCTGGGTGGGTTGCCCTTGGCCCAGCCGCGGCGGCACGAGGGGGCGCCTACCAACCAGGCGCGCACGCGGGTAGATAGGCGGGGCAACCCTGGTACGGGCTCGGCGGGAGTCGCCCTCGCGGGGCCCTTAATGACTGGGGGTGGGCTGGCGGGCCGTCGGACTTGAGAGGGCGCCCGAGGTGTGAGAATGGGGCTGCATCCTGGGGACGGCTCCATTCTGCTGTAAAACTAGGACTCTGGGCCGTGTGCCAGGCTCGCAGTGGGCCCGAAAGTTGGGCCAGCGGGTCCTGTGGGGTGGCTTGGGGGTCGTATCAAAAGGAAGCAGACAGGCGAATCATGCGGGTACACGGCTGGGGGCCTGCCGCCCGACATGCCAGGTCACAGCCAAGGAGCCACGCCCGGTAGCCGCCTGGGCGTGTATCCAAGTCTCTTCTTGGGGAAAACAGGCGATCGCTAGGTTCGTCTCGGTATGGGGCTGACCCGGCGGACTTCGATAGTCACCAGCTGTGCTTCCACGGCTGTCGCTAGCGGGCATGGCGGCAGGTAAGTGGCCTTTCTCGGGGCTCGCCGGAGCAGCCTCGGGGATTATCCACCCGGCGGGTAAATCCTCCCAGGGCCGCGGCTGGCACACACACATTTCGCGGAGTCCGCGCCAATGAAGGCCTGGGCTTACCCGGTTCAGCTTTTGGCTCGCACTCGTAGGCTTCTCAGGGTGCCGGGCCATCCTAGCGGCAATATACACTGGGGCCGTGCCACTGCAACCGCCTGGTCAGATGGCGGCTCACCTTGAGTAACTGTATCGGCGGCGGGCGACGGCGGGGCCTCGGGGAAGCGCTGGGTGTCACTCAGAGCGGAATTTTCGGTTTCGCGGGTGCGGGTGGGGATAGCTGAGCGACTAGACGTGCGTGAAATCACCAGGGAGATCACATCCGGCAGAAGGCACACAGGATGGTTGTTCGCGCCGTCGGTGGCGCGTGAGTCTGCGCCTTAAAGGAAGCTTTTCGCCGAGCTTAAACGGGCTGATACGGGCCACCACTGGGGGCGTCGGGTTTGCTGATCGAATGCGACCCACCATCATCGACTCGGCTATCGGCAAAAGCCGCGAGATAGTGCTCATCAGATGCTCGCCAGCTGCCGCCAATCGTAAAAGTTACCGCCCGGTGCACTGTGCCACCACATTCGATTTCAGAATGCCCGGCCAGCGCGCTGGCCAAGCGGTCCGTAATAGAGAGCGCACCAGACCCGGATATCTTCGTGACACTCAGCGGCCGCTGACCAGGGCGCTGGTGTCGAACGAATCCGAGCCGGCTAGAGGGATGAGTCAATCGGCACCCCCTGTGCCAAGCAGGCAAAATCTGCCGGGCGTTGCGCCCGTAACAACAATCCGCGACGAGCATTGGCCCGCAAGCTCACCGCACATGGCCAGGCGCTCGGCATGGGCGCTATCGCCGGCGTCGAAACTGGGTCTACGCAAGAAGGGGCATTCCCTGCTTTTTGTACGCGCGGTGGCTGCAGCTGACGGGCGAAGGATTCATCTCGCCTGTGAACACAGCGATCGTCAGATCCACACCGTGCACGGCACAGGCGGGCCTGCATGGCGCGGGCCGAGCACAAGCGGTCTGGTGAGTTGATGGCGCAAGTTTCCGCAGTCGACTGATGACCTTGATGGCCGGCGCTCGGATGCCAGTTGGGCCCGGGCAGCAGCGGAATCGGAGTGTACCTCGACAAAGGTCGTGCGGGCTGCAACGCGTCCGGCTGTTGTATCGTCCTGCGCAACCGGCCATGATCGACATGGTGAGCTTACGCAGATACGTCCCAAAGAAAAGAAGAGTCCAGCTCAGGAGAGTCAACAAGCTGCGCTGCGGCGCTGAGGTCATCCGCAACCCAGAAGGCCCAACTGGCGCAGACCGATACGGGAACGAGTCTCTTCGGTGTGCATATCGGGGTTTCTCCGCTGAACTCTCAAGCCGACCATAAGGCAAAAAGCAAGCGCTTGGTTTCGAAGAAGGTGATGGAGTCCGGGTATATCGGCAAAGCGGGTCAAATCGCCGGGGCCACGGGACGCTTTGGGGCGTAATAGCCCCATGTTCTTTGCTGGCACGAGGAGGCCGTGGGCCGGCCCAATCGGGCCACTCCTGAACAAAGAACCAGAGCGATAATGGGCTGCAAGAGAGTGATCTGCTGCGCAGGGGCTTCTTGACCGACACTCCTCCGCGATCGGTTGGCCGCTTCGAGCGAGCAAACCGCGTGCCACGCTTATTTGCAAGCCTTCGCCACATTTCTGGTGTGTTAATGTGTCCAGCAGGAATGGGCACTAATCGACGCATGTCAACTACGGCTGCGGCAGACTCTGGGGGCGGGCGGGGCCATGGGGTAATCCCAGTCCGGGCAGTATCTTTCAGACTCTCTCAGGACACGCAAGGATGGGACATTCTGACGCGGCGCGGGTGATGGAGGAAAACCATTCACTGCATACGCGCGATCATGCGCGGCTGCCCTTGAAAGGCTGGACGAGCCGCAGCAGAGGCGGCCTGCTGGCGCTGATCGCTGTGAACTGCAGTCCGGACTCCTTCGCGCGTAGTGAACGCCGATTGGAGAGGGTAACGATGGCGGTCGTTTTCGGCAGAGGGACAACACACTGCATTGCCTCGCGGGCCTGCCATGAGGAGTTACGAGGCGGGGTCGGGCTCGAGAGGTGGTTGCACGCACGGCTTATGAGGCGGGATGGTCACCGCCTGCTGAAGGCCATTTAATTTAACCTGGGGGGCTTAGTCTGTTGCTACCTGGGTGCCCTGTGTCCTGGGACATTACCCTGGTGTCGGAGTGCACCCCCAGGGCGGCACAACTGAGGTCTATGACGGGAGCCTGGCCGTGAGAAAGCGCATTCGACATGCGTTCGCATATTCAGAATAGAACCTCCGGCCACACACCTGGGCAGGGCGGCCGAAACGCATCATTCGGGGCGCAAACGCGGGCCTGTTTACCTTTGACTCAAGCCAAATACCCTAATGCTCCCTCCTTATTCAAGAGGACTGGTTGTTGTCTCGGCCGACGACTGGGTGTGCGCGGGTAGGCCTTGGTCTATCCAGTAGTCTCACCATAACGGGATGCCCGCCACTGGCCGCCATATCAGCTGTTGAAAACAGTCTGCAAAAGTTGCAGGGCCGCCCTAGGGCGCTGAGGAGCGGCGGGAGCATTGCGCGTTTTGCCGGGCGGCTCTGGTACGGCAGAGGCTGAACGTTTCACGAAGGAAGGCCGAAGACCAGGGCTTCTGAAAAACCGTGATTGATAACAAGGTGATCGTCGGGCTGGAATCGAAAAAAGGGCGCATTCTGCGGAACATACAGCAGTGAAAGATAAAAGGTCGACTCCGGGGCGCTCACCTCGTCGATGCACGCGGCCAATATCGAAGACTTCAGCGTAACGGCAAGGCAGTGGGTGCGCTACTACCCGACGTCCCGGTCCAAGGACGCGGATACTGACCGAATTGAGTTGAGGCCTCGAGATTCGAACCGCTCCTGCGTGTATCAGGCGTATCTTGGTACGGCGTGTGCCCTGGGCGGGAAAGACTGCGCCGGGCCGGTGTCAAAATGTCTATCTGCAAGCGGCGACCGGGCCTAATGAAGAACAGTTTCTCCTGCGTGATCGCGGTGATTATGAACTTACCCGGTCTGATTGGCCCGCAGAAACCATGAGCACATCCCGGGGCTGTATTGACGTATCTCGTACCTTTAATGCTGCCGCTCGAACTTGTGGCTAAGGTGAGGAAAGATAAGGAAGGGACCAGAAGCAGTGCGCAGACGATCTGAAAAGAGCTGAGAATGGCACCTCAGGAAAGAGGCGAAGAGGCGGCGAGGGCCCGGACGCCCGCCCCGATGGAAATCCGCACAGAGAGGCAACGAAGGAAGTCGGGGCACATGTGCTTCTCGCTAACTGATGGGCGAGCCTGGCAAAGCTAGCTCCCGGGCTGGGCAAAATGCTTTAAAACCGAAGGGCGGCCATAATTACGCCCCTTCGGTTTTAGAGTGTCTCTTATACCACATGCAGTCGTCGCGGCACGCTCGGGAGATGGTTGGAGCGGCGGTAGGGAATCATCCCTCCTGCGAGAGTGCCCACTGGTTCCTCACCCCAAGCCGTGCCACATATGCCGTAACTCAAGGGCGGAACTGGCGGGGCACAGTTCACGATGGGCGGACGCGGTTGGGCGCGCCCACGGTCCCACCGGGGGCACGAATGTCCAAGAGGCTGCCAGGGACATAGACGCAGCTATGAATCGCACTAACTGGACCACGGGCTTCAGGCTTGGCCGGGAACTGCTCTTGTCAGTGGGGACGGTAAAGATCTTTCTCGACTTTGGAATCTCGATTCTGTGCTGCGGGCAACTCGGTGTGAGGTGGCCCCGTTTCGGGCAACCGCGCTCTTATTGTCAGCTTGTTTCTGCTCGGATCAATCGTTTTTGGCCTGGGCCTGCGCGCCTCCTTGCGAGCCAGCCTCGCTTCTACTTGCTGATTCTCAAGAAGAGGCGCGGTCTGCCGAGCTTCGCCTTGTCGCGCCGGCGCCGTTGTCGAGCATGGCAGCCGCCCAGCTACATCGAAACTTTGCCCGGCTTCATTTTTCGCGTTCTTTCTTCTCTTCGCGCGCTGGGCCTCAGTGTATTGAGTGTGCTTCCTGCGTCGAGAGCCGAGTCCCGCGCTCTTGAGGAGGCATGCAATGGGCTTGTAATGAATTGATCGCAATGCTGAAAAGAAAAGAAAAGTTACCTGCTCGACTGTTAGGATGCATACAGCGCCAATTCTAAGCGTCAATCCTGCTCTTTCCCGGGCGCCGTCCTGCGCTTCCATCTCGACTTTGCGGGCTTGATTCGGGCCATCTGTCCTTGTCG
>Ga0163217_1107166_pt1 | contig 19038 bp, 24 predicted proteins | sample SynspAceP_FD_185933 | JGI IMG/M metagenome (GOLD analysis project Ga0163217, IMG submission 185933) | Saline lake microbial communities from Ace Lake in Antarctica - Synechococcus sp. Ace-P (PacBio error correction) | ecosystem: Environmental > Aquatic > Non-marine Saline and Alkaline > Saline ...
CCTACCACAGGGAAGGAAGGATAAGGGTTTGAACGCCATGCTGTCGTTGGCCTTCCGGCATTGGCAAGCCTTGGCCCGTACTTCGGCAAGCCGATTCCCAACTGGAAATAACAGACCCGGTTTTGAAGCCGACGCGGCCAGCAACCGCATTCACCAAGCAGCCCCACGAAAGCGGGCCCCACCAAGAGGCCCCACGGGCCACGATCAGCAAGAGCCGTGAAGATTCTGGGCAGGCCTTCACCAGCCACTTGGGCCAAGCATGGGGATGGCCCGGGGCCCTGAAAAAGGCGCGGGATCTCAGGGGCAATCGAGGGCAGCGGTTGGCGCGTGGGGATCAGCACCACCACATAAGACAGCGTTTTTCCCCGGCGATCCAGGAAGAGCCGTTTGAGGTTGCCCTTGTTCAGGGTTTAAGGCGAAATCCGGCGCCGGCCCCCTTTGTTCGAGGCGCTGGCGGCCATCCAAATTGACACCACAACCCCGCATGTCTTGGGCGATCAGCCGCCGATCAAACCAATCGCCAGCGCTTTGACCAGCTGCGGCAGGGGCACCGGATCAAGATCTTCGAACAGGCCAACCGGGTGGGATCCTGGGCGCCGAGTTGAGGGGCGCCAAGCACCAGCGCAACGAAAAACAGAATGATCAGCCAGAAGCCCAGTTTTGGCAACGGTCTCGCCGACAAGCATCCGGCCGGTGCGTCGTCCTCCTTGTTGTCGAAGAGTTTTTTCGTCCCAGTCCAGGTTGGGCTGTGGAAAGAACGGACGTCGAGCGCGCCAGCGTGGCCAGCACAAAAGCAACGTGGCCCAGAATCGCGGCCCGAGAGCAACTTCGGCGGTTAGGCGAAATCTGTTACCAGCTCGCTCACCGGCTTCGACACGCGAGCGCAAAGATCAAGGGTGTCAAGCGGCCGCCAGCAGGGCCAGCACGATCACGGAATCCCAGAACACCGCGGTGGAGCGCAGCGGACTCAAGCGCAAAGGGGCTTGAATGCTTTCACCACGGCGAAGAGGGGCGGGAGAGCCGCTCATCGACAGCCACCTTCCGCAGCACGGTGCGGCAATCTTGGCGAGCCCACACGGCCACAGCAGCCCAGAAGCAAATCGCCAACGCCCCCAGCAGATTCAGCCACTGGCACGCCTCAGCACCAAGGGTGTCAGGTCAACACTGACGGGTGAGACGCAGGGTGGGGCAACAGCACTGAGCGGAAACGGTGGATGCATGGATGGCAAATCAAGGTCAAAAGAAAATGGCGATGGCGACAGGCCGCTTGCTACGGCAAGGCACAGCATCCGTTACAAGCTCGGCCACGGAAACTACCATTGTCAACAAATTGAGGAATCGGAGGGAAACCGCGAGCTGAGGCAAAACTGGTGGGCCAGCCGGCCAAATCTCCAGCTCCAGTGAAGCTTGCCGCTGCTGGAATGAACGACCTGACCCTGGGCTCAGCTTGCTTCGCCTGCATGTGATCACAGCGGCGGGTTGGATTACGCCGGCTTGGCTCAAGCCACCATCCCCCTGAGCCCACTGGCTGGCTGCACAGAAGCCGAAACGATGGACGCAGGAGCATCTGGCACTGGATCAACTTTAACAAAGCTTTCACATCCAGGCCGTGCTCAAGGCCTACGATGCCTCGATCCGCCCGAAACGCTGCTGGGCCTGCCGACCTGGATCGGCTTTCTGGCCTTCTTTTCAACGCAAGCGACACAGGCTTGCGAGCAAATGGATCAGTCTGGCCTGGATTGAGAACCGAATGTTGCGTCAGCAGGGCGATCAAGCCATTCACTTCGCCATCGTCTGCGCGTCCTTGGGCTCCGTTTGCTGCCGCAACGAGGCCTACCGGCCGAGCTGGTGGAGCAACAACTGTACGACGACCTGAAAGCGCTTTGTCAACATCCAAGCAAGGTGCGTTTATGAATCCAGAACAGAATTCTATTTTGCAGCAAGATTTTTCAGTGGTACAAAAGCGCCGATTTTTCTGACGAACATACTTCGCTATCGCTTACATCTGCCCCCATCGGACACAGCTCAAGCCATCACAAACAAATGCTGAATTTAAATTCTCAGCACAGCACGGAGACAAAGACTGAGCCAAGTTAGAGATCACAAACAAGCCAAGGGAGTCACCAAAACAATGAGCCACACCTGTCCTTCTCCCTATGAACTGGAGCCTGATCAGCGAATGTCTCATAGAAGCGCTTCAATCGGCTGGTGGCATGCCAAGGCCCAAGAGAATACCAATGGAGAAGATACATCACAACGGCTTTACAGGTTTTCCACTGCCGAACCCGCCGGTCGAACTGGAACAACCGACCGCGGATCAGTTTGATCGCTCCACCCCTTTTCAGCAACTTGGAAGCAAAGTCCCCATTCTTGCCAGAAGTGGAAGCCGATTCATTGAGCCCCAACACTCCAGAATGTGTCACGCCCGGGTGATTCATCCGACCGTGATCACACGAAGCAGAAGCCGGAACCCCCTTAAGGGGGAAAAAACCAAGATTTTGGGGGGTTGGGGGGGGCCGGGGAACCAGGAAAAAAAAGCCCGGGGGGGGGGCCCCCGCCCCATGGGTTTTTCAGCAGGTTCAGCCGTGGAAATCAACCAGCGGGTTTGCCATCAGACCGCATCAACGACACGAAGCCAGCGCAGGCGATTGAATCAATCGCCGAAGGCACCCCTGGGCCACGCTCACCAGATCGGTGGGGATGCGGTGGTCGGCATGGAGAAAACAGAGGAGGGTGCCGCTGGCAACGGCGGGGGCAACCTTCGTTCATCTGAATGGCCTGCCGGCCGTTGCGTCTGTAACAACTGTGATCTCCCGTCCATGGGGCGATGGTTTGTGGTGGTGTCCGTGCTGCGCTCCATCCACCACACCACGTCCAGGCGGCGGGTTGAGGCGTGCACCGTGCGCAAGGGTGCCGAGAAGCAAGCTCCTTCATTTCAGGGTTGGAATGATGATCGAGAGAACGCTCCTCGCACTGCCTAGGAGCCTGGTTTTTGCCAGGCCAAAACAACAACGGAGTGGACCGAGTCGCCGGATGATGCCTCGTACACCAGCAAAACTCAACAGCAGGGAAAGAAATACAGATGACAGAAATTTGGCTGTGATGCAAGCTTCAAGCGGCAGCCACAAACCGCACCACCACAGCAGCGGCTGAAATGAACGAGGTAGAGCGGCAGCGCGGCCCACGTCCATGAGCGAAGATGGGAGGGGGTATCCGGAAGCGGGCGCCAACGCAACGCAGACACACACGGCAATTTAAAAAAATTAAAAAGATCCAGCTTGTTAAAACCAGGAAAGCCTGGACAAGATGAAATGCATCGAATAGCCAGAGGGCGGCATCGATGGACTGAGCCCTAACCACCAAACGCTCGCCATGCAGGGAACAGCAAGGCTGAGGCATTCGTCCATCTCTGCTTGTCCAGCACAAGCAAGAAGCCTGGCTGGCACAGACATAAATAGCCGTAAAAGAAAATAAAGAAGATAAAGCGTCAGATTGGCCCAGTCGTTCAATAAACGTTCTGGAGCCCGCCAACCGGACGCACAGGGCTTCTGACAGCAATCAGGGCAGAAGCCAAGAGCAGGAGCGAAGACCAGACCTGGCCAGGACATCAAGAGTGAAAGACGGCCATGGCTGCGATCATGCTTGCAGCCATAACAGCACCGGAAGGCAGAAGGAGCGAGATCACAACAGATAAGCAGAAACCAGAGATGGGCCCACTCAAAAATGACCGACTGGCCGGAATCCATCAAAAAAGTGGGGATAAAACTGCAGGTGTTCTGGTTCGAATCCCGTTCCTGCCAGCTCGTGCAGATAAACTGTGGAGGCACAGCAACAGAATGCCAACCAGCAGGGGAACAAGCAACGCCCGCAGGCTTCCGCAGGTAGCGCGCAGGGCTGCGCAGTGCAGGGAGTGCAGCAGGCAGACAGCCAGAGAACAACACGCATGTGCCATTGATACAGGAAACTGAACCAGGCCAGCAAGGCTGCACTCTTTTGGGGGTTGACCACATAGAAGACACCGAGTTTCTCCGGTGTAAGAATACGGCCGCTGCATGAACGGGATCAACAACAACACGGCGATCAGCCTGCCCAGTCAAGAGCCTGTGATCGCCTCAGGTGTGGCTGCTTGCTGGCTTGCTGATCATGAGTGCGTTGATCATGGCATGGCCTAGAAGCGCTGGAAGAACAATTCAGAAGAAAAGTTATCACTTGGCAGGGAACACTTATCGCCCATAAAAGATCTCGACAGCGATCTTTCTGTTACGAAGACGCTCAAAGTCATGAACAAACACGTGAGCTGATGAGTCGGCTGGCTTCCCAACTGCAAGTGCGCTCAATCTTCTCTTCATTCCCGCTGACTGAGCTAGCCAAGCAAAACAGCATGACTTGCCCTTCGCCATGAATGCTAGGTGCTCTTGCATGGAAATCCTTTCCTTTCAGCAGATTCGATCCAAGCTGATTTTTTTCAGCTACTGCATGGGGCGTTGGCCGATGAACCTCGGTGGTTACAACAGAAGAAGATCAATCGAGGAGATCGAAATACTCCATAGTGCAGATTTTTAATGGAATGTTTCTATCCTATCCCAGGTTGCCAGCTTCTTGCTTTTGGGCTAGCATTTTGATGCAGCACAGGTCATGCCCACTATTTTGCCTGACTGGCGTTGAGTGCAATTCCTGAAAATGTCATTTCGCGAACCTAAAGGACGAAATAGCACTACTAGCGGTCTGGTTGATTCAGATCGGGGAGAGATTGTTTGATCATGCGTTTGGATTATGGCTCGCTGGCCGGGGGCTTCGTGGAGCCATCGTGGCCGCTTGGGATCCTGCGACGCAGGCCGAAGCAGCTGATGGATCGTGCTTCGAAAACCTTCAGTTCCGTAGTGGGGCAGGCCCTCCGATCCTCAGTCCGAGGCAAGCATCGATCTGACATCCTTGTGAACTGACTCTTGGCGAAACGCAAACAAGCCATTGATTCCCCAGCACGCTCAAGCGAGCCTGCAAAGCTTCCGATGAAATGCCCGCAAGCCAGGGGCACGAGGATCTCGCCAAACAATCTCAAATCCGATTGCCAATCTTCCATCAGCCTGCCATCCGAATTCACTACATCTCGGGAGTAGGCTTTCAGAGGCCCGATCACTGAAACATTGTCTCCTTCAAGCCGTCATTCCAGCGAGCTGGGGCAGGCAGTGGTTGGAGCCTGATTACTGCGCACGATCATCTCCATTCGTGAATGCTCCCTACTCTGGACACGGCCGGCAAGCCATCACGGTATCGAGACATCAACCCCCAATTCTTCTTCGTTCCGGAAAGCAAAATGGCCTCACCTGGGGGGTCCGGTCCGTGCTTGAACGACTGCCCAAGCCAGCAACGAGCAGTTGGGTCAAGGGAAACTGGGAGTGGGGGGCCCGGGGCGGTCGTGGTCGTCACGACGACAAACCTGGTCTTCGGAGCGTCGCCAACAACAGTGGTCCTTTGCGCTTCAGCGTCGTGACGAGGTAACAGCTTTGCTTATAAGCTTCTTGAATGTCAACTTGATGGAGGTTGTACCTGGTGTCGTCGCCGGTGGATCACGCGCCAACTGGCAAACTCCATCAGCAGGGACAATGGAAAGCCGTGCCCATCGCGGCGGATTCGTCGGGTGTTCCGATTGGTACCAACAGGTGAAGCGCCACCCTGCAGGCCTCTGGAATGCGGCAAACCCGAGGGCGAAGGGGACCTGGTCCTGCCCGTGCCCGATCAGCCTTCTATTCCCACGCTGAGCCGGCGATGAGCGGTGTGGAAGTCAGGCCGTTGTTTCGGGACGGCAGCAGCTTCAGAACAACGTGAGAGCAGAATGCTGAACCAGGTGTAAGTGAGAACAGCAGGGATCAGTCTTTGATGGGCGGATCCGTAGACACACCGCCAGCTTGGGCGAAGCCAGGCCCAGATCCTGGTGCATGGTCACCAAGCGCGCACGTTTCGTTGCTTGTCAAGAAACCTCCCTCCGCCAGGCGTACGATGGCCAGGCTGATCGCCACCATCAAGGCCATCGCCACAGGGCCGCCAGATTCCCGGCCGCAGGGGAACAGGCTGCTGCTGGTGATCACAGCAGCAGCAGACCACAAGCCACAACAAGGCGTGGCACTTGGATTGATCACGCCAGCTCCAGCGCTCACACGCAGGCAGGCTTCCAGGCCTTCACGCAACAGGCCGCCGGCCAGCGGAAACAACTGCAACCTCGTGACCTGCAGCGCGCCTTCAGCCGGTGTGATGTTCCAGCCAATCCACCGGTTGACCCGGGTGAAGCAGCTTCCACCATCACGGGAACGAAACGATCGCCAGGATTCGCCGCCGAAACGCTGGATGCAGGCCGCCAGCTCGGGTGAAATCTGCCCGGGAGCTCAACGCGTCTCAGCGCCAATGGGGCACTGGGGCAGATCACCATCAAGGCGATGGAACTGGCCGGGAGGAGAGATCGGCCGTCAGAGGCAGCTCCAAAGCAGGAGACTGCCAGGGGCACCAACAGGCAGGTGCCCACAAAATCCGTGCCATACCCCGGGGTGCTGGCGCAGAAACAGCAAGGAGGAGGTTTTGAGCCAAGGCAAGGGCAAACATCACCGTGAATGATGCGACAACTGACCAACAGAGCAACATGGCGGGCATTGGAGTCAGCGGAAGTTCAAGAGCAGAGCGCGGCAGCCATGGACCCTGATGCGAGCCTCAGGATCCGACGCTCCCATGATCAGTCAGCCGACAAGCCACAATGCCGATCAGGGTGAGCGCAATGGCTGTGAAAATCGTGATGAGGTCTGATCGGATGTAAGACAAAATCATCACGCTTCAGCTGCCTCAAGGGTGCGCAGGCTGCTGGCGGGTTGCCGCCCGACATCGAAACGATGCCGATCAGCACGAATCCAATACGCCACCGAGCCTCACACTCAGGCCGCCTGGGACTGCCCTCAAAGCGACTGGCGTTGATGGCGCCGACGAATCTTGTCCGAGAACCGAAGCCGAAGCTGATCAGCGAGAGGCTCGTGCGGAATCCAGGCCATCATCGTGCGCTCGGACGCGCGCCGGCTGCGTCCTTTGGCCAGTTCGTTGTTGAGGTTGCCCATCAATCTGAGTGTTCACGAGGCTGTTCGGAAGGAATGTCGCCGGCTGCGGAGTGGGCCGTCTGCGTTTCTGCCCATACCCTCGCAACTTCTGCCTCGGTTTCCACCTCCCGGGCCAGAAAAAATTGAGGAAGGTGCGAATCAACCGCCCACCACCCTAGACTGGATTCAGGTTCTGAATTCGAGGGTGAGTGGTCGTGGCCACGATGTCGGCGGCCAGCTGAAAATCGCGCCATCGGACAACCATGTGCCGAAGGTCAGGCGGATGGCATTGAAGGGCGCGGCTTGGCGATAGCCTCGCTGGCGCAAGCGCAGGGCCGGCTGACGGTGAGACCAAGCGATCGCCCACGCACACGCAACCGAGGCCTTTCAAGAGCAAGGCGGCAGGCCACGGCCAAGCCGTCGATCCACTCGGCGACAGGCCGCTTCCATCCGGTCCAGCTTCCGCACGATGCAGCGGAAGCCCATGTGGCAGGTGGAGGTGTCGATCCCTGGGCATGCGCGCCGCGGCGGTAAGCGGGCGGCAGTAGCTGGGGGCGGCAGAGAAACGGAGCCACCCTTCAACACCTTGCGGGGCAGGCCAGGTGCTGGGAGGTGGAATCGATGCTGGCTCAGGCTGCCACCGCGGGGATTGGGGATGTGCAGGCAAGCGCCGGCTTGGCCTTCATTCCGGTGGCGTTTGCCGCTTCGGGGTCGGCGGCGTGGTCTTGGTACCAGTCGTCGGGTCCATCCCAGACATTGGCCGATGCAGTCGAGCAGGCCATAGCCGTTGCGGGGAACACCCCCTACCGGAGAGGTGCCGCTCGTAGCCGTCTGGCGGGTGTTCTGGTGGGGGAATTCACCCTGCCAGGTGTTGGCCAGCTGCGGCCGCCGGGCGTGGAGCTCCGTGCCCCAAGCGAACTCGGCCGCTCCAGCACCACGGGCAGCCCGCTCCCACTCCGCCTCGCTGGGGGCTGATTCCACTCCAGGCGGCGTAAGGCCTGGGCCATCTTCGAAAGGCCACATGCACCACGGGATGGTGCTCGCGACCCTTCGATCGAGCTGCCGGGGCCTTCAGGATGGCGCCAAATGGCTGCCGGGGCGATAGACCCACCAGCGGTAGGGAACCCCTGGCTACAGACCCGGCGGGGGGACGAACACGAATGGAGGCAGGGCCAGCAGGGCTGCGTCGGCGCGGGATAAGTCAGCGGGATCAGCGGGCGCTCGGCCAGGGTGCGGTGGCCCGTGGCTTCACGAATTCTGGAACTGGGCGTTGGTGACCGGCGAGCAGTCGATCCAGAACCCTTCATCGCTCACCCGGTGGGCGGGGCTTCTCGGGTAGTGATCGTCAGATCCATTGAGAAGCTGCCCGCCCGGAAATCCACACCATCCCCCTGGCCGGGGGGCGGCCTGGGCGGCTGGCCCCGGCAGGGGGGCCGGGGTAGGAGCGGAGGTCGGGGCCAAAAAGGACGGGGTGAAGGGTGATCAGGCGGGGCTGGACTCAGGAACTACCGAGGGTGGAGGTCATCTTCTCGATGGCATCCACCGTGAAGCTGGCCGCCTTCTGGCGGGCGGAAACTCCTTGAGGCTTTTCAGTGCCTTGGCCACGCGCCTGGGGCAGGAATCAAAGGAAGACGTTGGTCCAGCATCCAATCCCAGTAGGTGTTTGGAGGTGATGTTCGGCCCGCTCGTAGGGATCGGTGAGCAGGTTAAAGATCTTGGAATGCGCAGAACGGTGAACGGTTCAGCCAGATCTGGCCAGCGTTCCGGGTGCAGCGCTGCTCCATGAAACACGAACTTCCAGTTTCATAGACGCAGGGCGGTGAGATCGCCATCATCAGAGAAGTGAAGTAAATCCACCCGGGGGCCTGGGTGCTCGTCCTTAGCCGGTCCAGTAGTCGAGCATGTTGTAGGCCCATCGAGATGCACCTTGAAGGTCTTTGTGCCCACGTGTGACCTCCAGGCACTTCTGGCTTGAATGCCGGTTTCCCGGCGGCGGCCAACGCGTGGGCAGCCAGTCGAGATGGCTGACCGATGCCGGTGGAGCAGGCTGCGGGCTCGATGTGCCCCGGCCAGCGCACCCAAATCGGGGTACCCGGTAGGCCCCCTTTCCCAGGTTGGAGTTTCTTCTCGTTGCGGAAGGGGGTCATGCGGCATCGGGCCAGCTGTTTATGTGCGGCCGTTGTCGGTGCTGTACATCACGATCGTGTCGTCGTATGCCCAGCTCATCCACCAGAGTCCAGCAATCTCACGATGCGAGTTGTCGTGATAGATCATACGTCGTGGTATCCGATTGCCAACGCCCTGGACTGGCCAACGTCCTGGGGACGGGCCATGGGTGCGGAAGTGCATGTGGTGGTTTGAACCAACGAAACGGTTCGCAGAGCCCACCGCCTCTTGATGAAGCGGCTTGGCCTCCTTCAAGAACTGCCTCGTCGCCCGTCTCCAATTGCGCTTCTTGGTGAGGCGGGCCGGTAATTTTCGTGCGCTGGGTGCGTCGCGTTGGGCCAGCAATGCAACACACCCCGGGGACCCGAATTTTTTAAAGTTCGGATAATCGCTCGGGGGGTAGGCCCCCGCAGCTCCGGTTCCTCCTCGGCATGAGGTGATACGGTTGCGACATGAACTCATCGAAAGCCGTGCATCGTCGGCAGATGCCTCGTCGCGGGTCGCGAAGTGGTTCTTGCGAATGGCGGTGCGGTAACCCAGGGTGAAGCAGTTTCGGCGATGGTTGGGGATCTCCGCCTGTAAGGCCGGCGCTCGGCGCCGGGCAGAACCACCTTGCGCTGAGGCCGGTGCGGATACGCTCTGGCCGGAGATAAAGAGGCCCGACCGGCGGTGCAGCTCTGCTGCGGCGTATGTAGTGGATGACTTGGCGCTTCTTGGCACCGATCGATGTTTGGGGTCTGGTACCCATCAGGCCATCGCTTGTAGCAGCTGCGTTGCTCTGGCCGATGTCATTCGCCCAGAGAAAGAACGTTGGGTTGGACCGTTGGGGATGGGGTGGGCACAAAGAGGCGCAGGAAAGGGCGGCGATGCACGGCCGAACCATTTTGTTGGCGTGGCAGGCTTGTTCACTCAAAAGTGCAAGCGGCAATGCGGGATTGCCAAGACCTTTCAGCAGCGTTGAAAGACTGGCGGACCTGCTCCAGGCGAACGGCTGGATCCAGTCTGCCCAGCTCTCCGCGGGGCGCCTGCAAGGGGATGGCCCCCTGAAGGAGCTTGTGGGGGGGCTGGGCTGCTGCGACTTCAGGTCACCGCCGGCTTCCTCTTTGCTGGTTCCAAGCTCGGCATCGCCAAGTTGGTGCCCTCGATCTGGCCATGGGCCCCGCGCGCAGCCCCGCTGCGGGCCATGGGGTGGGATGCTGCCGAACACTCTTTGGCTCGACGCCGTGGAGGTGACCTTCCACACCGGAGCTGCTCGATCTGGGGTGTGGTGATGCTTGAGCGCAGCGTCTGCAGCAGAGCAGCAACGAATTCGGCGGCCCGACCTCACGGCGCCCGCCTGATGCGCAACTGGCTGGAGGTTGGGTCCCGAACGCCATAGAAGCCTGGCCAGTTATTGCTGACGCTGTTGTCCCCCACCGCGCCGCCGGCGCGATCCAGGGCGACTGGTGCGCTGCTGCTTCGAAGCGATGGGCATGGCTCCGCTGCAGGGCCGACCTCTGCCCGCCTCCGCTCGGATTCATCTGGTCAAAACAGGTGCCCAGCCAATGGGTGAGGACATCCGGCGGCACCAATCAGCTGGAGACGCTCTGGCCGCCAGGCTCACGTCGGCCGCCGCAGCCTGCTCCAGGGCTTCCGGGAAACCTCGGCTGGGCCCGATGGCCTACATCAAGTTGAAGCGCTGCATGGCATCCGCCGCGAACTGCTCCGGCCCGCCCTGATCGGTAACGGTGGCAGGGCTTGCCGCCCGCTGGGGATTTCTCACCCGGGGCACTCGCCCGGATTACCAGCGGTTGTTTTGGCGTTCTCCCAGCCAGAACCTGGAACGGCGCCGCTAGCTAAGGGCCAGGGCTGGGCGGTCGCCGTGCTAATCCGGATCCGGGCGAACACCGCGGCCCAGTCGTTTGGCGCATGCTCACCACGGTCAGCCGGCGCTCCTGGGCCTGATCGAGCGCCAGGTCGAGCTTTTTGCCCGCCGGGGAGCGGCGTCGTAGGCCAACCTCCGCTCTGGCGTCGTCATGGCGGATGAGCATCCCCAGGCGGCTGCCGGGAGGGAGGTCGTTCCACTCCAGCAAATTGCCGATCGCCAATCGAGTTGCCGAAGGGCCGCAATCGGCGGCCGGCGATCGCGCTCGATCGAACAAGGGTTGAATCGCCTCATCATTGAGCACCTCAGTTCGGGCTGCGTAGAATCATCGGGCTTGCCATCACGGACGACGTAGGTGGTCGGACGCTGGAAGCCGATCACTCTCCGGTGCGAATGCGTAGAGCTCCTGGCTGATCGCCCGGCAGAACGCTCACACCGCCGGAAAACGATGTGGTGCGGAAGCGTTTGGACGCGGAGCAAGCTCGAGCAACTCCAGCATCGGCCGTAGTGAGGGAGGTGTAGGGCCGCTGAAGGCCGGGATGGCAACGGCGGTGTTGAACCACTCGCGGGCCAGGGCTTCGAAGGCTGGGGGGTCAATGCCGCGTGGGTGATCCCCACGAGCTCCATCAGCCTTCGTCCATCGCCAGCGCCGCCTCGCGTTGCCGGCGGCGGCAGCGGCAACCACGGGATTGGCGGCGAGTTTTCCGGCCGCTCTGCAGCAGGCGGCGGGCAACGGTCGCATGGGCAAAGCCAGCTGGGCGTAACATCGGCTGCTCGACAGAGCGTGCGTCGTTGTCCGAACACGGCGGATATCGTCGGCCGAGGCAGTACCCCTGCCCCCTCCGTGGTGACGTGCGAATGAAGCTGAGCAAACGTTGCCCGGGCGGGCCCCCTCGGCAGGAGGCGCAGCGGCTGCTCGATCACCGCCCCTGCAGCGCGCCGACTCCAGGGCGCTCCCGTGGGCGGCACGCCACGGGCAAACGCCTGGCCAGCACTGACGAGCCAGCAGGGCGGCAGCCAACAGGGGGAGCGATCCGTGGGCCATCAGGGTGGGCTGAGAGGGAACAACATCGAGCATCCTTTTTTGGGGGGGGGGGAAAAAAAAAAAAAAAAAAAAAAAGGACCAGCGCTCAAAGGCCGGCCCGCGATGGCCCAGCCGCCGCTTCTGATCCGCTCATCTCGGCGAAGGTCAGGCCCACGTCCGGAACCAGGAAACAGTGGGTCGTAGCCGAACCACCACCGGCGCCGCGGGGTTGCTCCAGGATCAGTCGTCACAGATTCCTTCCACTCCAGCAGCGTGCGGGCACTGGGGTGGCCACCCGCAGCACGGCGGTGAAACGGGCCGCCTGTGCGCTGCAGCCGCCAGCTCCCGCAGCAGCCGGCGATCGCTCGGCGTCGGTGCTGCGTAACGGGCGGAGTGGAGGCAGGGGCGGCCGCGAGGGCATCGGACGCTCAGGCCGGAAGTCGTCCGGCGAGGGCCACTGGGCCGGGTGAGCCGCGCACGCTTCGGCCTTGAGGCGGGGCGTTGGCGCGAAGCTGTCGCCGGTTTCCTCCACCTCCAGGCCCGGGGCTGGGGGCGCACGTCGAAGGTTCAGGCCGAGCCGCCGCGCCCAGCAGGGCAGTGAACTCGCGCAGCTTTGGCCGGGGTTGCCGCTGGCGATTCACCAGGGCATGTGGGCGTGGTTGGAATCCGTTCAGTCACGCGCTAGACCCCTCCTACCGCCTCGGCAACTGCTGCGCCCGGCCAGCAAACGCGGCCACCGCTCCTGGCTTGGGGCCTCGCAATACGCCGCAAGAAGCGGTTCGGTGGCCCGAGAAGCGCAGCATCAGCCAGTGGCTCGGGCCCCAGCGCAGCTTGAGGCCGTCGGTTGTTTGCTCGCTCCAGCACGGCAAACTCCAGCCACAACCTGCGGGCGGCGCCTCAGCGGCTGGCCGCTTCCAGCCGTTCGCGCTGCCATGTCTTGAGGCGGAGGTTCGAGCCGGTCCGTAGGCGCTGCCGCCGCATGGGGCGCCCGCAGCCGGTCGAGCGCTTCGCCAGAGGCAGGCCGCCTCGCCCAGCGGCCTCCACCAGAGCAGGCCACAGCAGGGCTGGCTCCGGGCAGGTGACGCCCAACGCCCACCCCGCATTCCTCGCCGCCGATCAGCAACCTCACCCTTGAGCATTCTCAGCGGCGATGTAATTTGAAGGCCACCGGCTTCTCCACCACTTCGCGGCCAGCCCCCTGGCCACCAGCTTCATCAGGTCGGAGCCGCTCACCGTTTTGATCACCATGCCCCGCAGGCCGCGGGCCGGCGAGGTGTCGATCAGCAGGGCATGAGCCGCTGGTGCTGCCAGTAGCGGCCCTGTTTTACAATGGCGGGCGATGCGGTCGCCGTCGCAATCGAGAGATGCCCACTGCCGGGCCCGCCGCGGTGGAGCGCGCCCACCGCTTCGATAGCTCGCCGAGATTAGGCGGCTAGCGTCGGGGGGATGGCCGCCGAAGAGCTGGGTCGCGCTGGGAGCGAATCTCACGGATCGCCTCACGCTCCGCCAGATCCTCCCGCACCGCCGGCGAGCAGGGCGGGCAAGCCGCCGGCAGCGGAGCATTGCATCGGATCGACGATTCACTGCAGCCCCAGCTGCGTGAGCCCTCCTCCAGCAGGCGGTGGTTGGTCGACCTGGCGGCGCAGGCCGCTGAAGGTAGTTCGTTCCAGCCATCGAAGCGGGGGGTGACGTGCCGGCACGGCACGGTGAGGCACCGGCCTCCAAGCGGCGCTTAGACCGGGCGGTGAATCGCTTCCACCGAACGCCGACGTGACCCTGTGATCTTCAGCCCCAGCCAGTTCGGGCCGGGTGTGGGCTGCGCGGGTGATCACGAGGGCCCCCCCGAGGGCGGGCTCTGTAGAAATTTTGCCGGACTTGGCCGAAGCCTCGGCCAGTGCCGTGCGGCTGGCAGAGGCCGGCGGTTGGGAGCTCACAGGGGCGTGTCGGTGGAGCGGGGGCTTCAAGGCCGGCCGCGGCAGGACTGCCGATGGCTTCGGCGCAGCTCCGGGCCAGGAAGCGGCGGTATAGCCCGATCACAACCTCCCGACTCGTTGAGGTTCCTTCGGGCGCGGAATGCTCCAGCTCCCTGGCGGCAGCGCCGCACCGGCAGCAGCGCTCGATGGTGATGTCCGACGCCGAGGATGCCGCGCCAGCACGGGCCGAAACTGGATCGGTCCTGGCTCAGGGGCAGGGGTGGGGAACCATCAAAACTGGCGCAATATACATAGCTCGTAGAGCAGCTCCTGGCCTGCGGACACACAAGGTGCCGGCTGGTGGCAGACCACTGGCCGCCTAGCTGGGCCGATGCTTGTGGCCGTTGAAGAGCAGGTTGTCACGACCGCTTGGCTGCGCAGCTGCTGCGTTTGCCGTCGGCGGGCTGGCTTTGACCGCCACGGCGACCAGCCAACGGCTCTGGAGCGCCATGCCCCTGCAGTCGACGACAGCACGCTGTTTCGTGGGCCTGCTCGGCAAGATTCCCGTCAGGGCGAGGCCGCTTGCGCAGCCGGCGACGCCGCGGTGGGTGGGCCTGCGCTGGTGGACAGGTGCCGGGGGCTGCGGCTGGAGGGCATCCCCCCTGCTGGTGCGCACCGCCGGCAGCACCCGCTGGGGCTCCCATGCCTACAGCCAGCTGGCCCGCCAGGGGCGACGCTCACCCGGGAAGCACCGCTTGATGCTGACCCTGGCGGCTGCTGGCCGGGTCCAAGGGGCTCCTGTGAGCCATGGCCTGGTGGTAGCCGGCCATGGTCCGCCACCAACGGAAGCGCGCACAGCTGCCGCTCACCGCTGCCCTGAACCCCAGCTCGACGAGCCGCTGCCCAGGCTGGCGCCGAGCTGGCTCTGCGCAGCCACCGCCCCTGGGTGAACGACCGCCGCAAGTGCGTGCTCTGCTCCTGGCGCGGAGCCTGCGACCGGGAGGCGGCGCCGAAGGCCACCTCAGGAAGTGAGCGGATCGGCGGCAACGCCGGGAAGCTGCTGATTCGAGCTGGGCCTGCAGCGCTCTCCGACCTGGCGGGCCGCCGAGCCCGAGCAACTGGCCGATTGCTGGAGGTGCACGGCGACAGCCCGGGAGATCGCCGCCCAGCTGGTGGCCCAGGCCGGGTGCAGCAGCAGGCACGCCGGTTTGCGCCTGGGGCCCAGCCCGCCTGGCCGACCTGGAGCGGCGCCGGGCTGCTGCTTCTATCGACAGTCGAATCTGAACCCGATGCCGCGACGACTTCTGCACGGTTCTGAGGATCAAGCCCAGGCCGAATGGCTCTGGCGACACACCGAGGCAGCAGTACCTGCCGTGCTGGGCTGCATGAAACGGCGAAGCCGGCTCTGGCAGCGGCTTGCGCCTGTCTGCTCGATCGCCATCCGGGCTGCCTGCTCCATTACGGCGAACCGAATCGGTGTCGCTCCTGCCGGCTTGCCCAGCGGCAGGGGGAAGCGGGAGCGGGAGGTGCAGGCGCTGCCGCGGCGCATGATCGACCTGCACAAACGGTGCGCCGTCATTTGGCTGATGCAGGTGAGCAGCTACGGCCTCAAGGCGGTGGCGACTGGCTGGGCTTCCGCTGGGGCCAGACAGGCGGGACGGGGCCCCGCTGCTGCTCTTGGTGGCGGCCAGTGGCGCGGCGATGGCAGCGACGCCGGTCGCGGCAGCCTCACAACCTGCTGGAGGATTCTGCGCTACAACCGCGGAACGACTGCCGGGCACCTGGCGGTGGCCACCTGGCTGCTGACTCAGGATCCAGCGGTGGCGGCACTTCCGGCACACCACGGTGGGGCGCTTGACGCCGGCTGGAAGGAGATCTAGCGATTTTTCCTGGTGAATGGCTCGCCTGATGGCTCGCCCACCAGCAGCCCGCTCCGCGCCTAGCGCTGCGGCGGACCAGGGGCCAAGCCATCAAGCACGCGGGCTGATCCGCACGGGCCGGCAGCCGCTGGCAGGAGTGATCCGCCCGGCCGTTGCCGTTGGCGGTCGTGACGCTGGGTTCCGGTCTAAAGCCAGCCCCTGCAGCGCCGCAGCCTGGTCGGGGCACCAAGAACAGCGTCTGAGCTGTTGTTTGCGCCGTCGTAAGGTGGCGAGCTTGCAGGGTTTTCCTGGCCACGTAGCAGCCCTTGTTGAGACTGACCCGCTTCGCAGCCCGAGCTCGAAAGGGATTTGAGATTCGTCATTGATCTCGGCCGGCGCCTGGGGCCGGCCCTGCTTGGCAGCCGCCAACGCTCCAAGCTCCGCTGCTGAGAGCCGCTGCGGCCGCCAACCAGGCGGCGCCAGCGAGGCCGCTCCGCTGATCCGGCGAGACAGCAAGCTACCGCTCCGGCCCAGCAGCCGCAGCCAGCCCGGGTTCCGGACCCAGACGCTCCAGCTGCCGGTGCCGGCTCGCTGCGGCAGACCGGATCGCCTCGGCTCCAGGGCCGTGATCACGGGCCGCTGCAGGGCGCCCAGCACCACCTGAATCCGCGGGAACAGCACCCCGATCGAGCGCCTGTGAATCGCGCCGTGTAGCGCGGTGATCACAAGCCAGGCCCACTGGCGTCGACGAGCACTCGCGAGCCCCCGCAGCGGCGGTGAGGTGATGCAGCAGGTGGCCAGGCCACTGGCCGGGCGGGCAGCTCCAGTCCTGGCTGGTTCTGGCCATGCGGAAGCGCAGCACCGCGCCACTCCAGCCCGGACACTCGCGCCGCTGCTCCCAGCGGCAGGGCAGCGGCGGCTGCCACTGCCCAGGGATACATCGCCGGGCATCGCCCAGGGCTGGGCTTGCTCAGGACAGGGCTGCTCAAGCAAAGCAAACGGGGACGTGACCTCAGCCTTGCAATCCCTGGCCGTGCTGGGATCTCCTCAACAGGAATACAAGGCGCAGCTCAGCCCCGGCCGCGTCATCGCCGCGAAGCCCCCCCTCCTGAGATCCACGATCGTGACCACGCGCTCCACCACATAGCCGCCTGGCGCAGCTGATCCACCGCCTTGAAGCCGAAGTACCCGCCGTGGTGACCACGTTTCAAGCACCGCGTGATCCGGGGCCGCCCTTTTGGCGCGAGCGCGGCAAGGGCCCTCCAGCCAGGCGCCGGTGCCATGGCCCTTGGCCTGCTTGCGCACGTCAGGGCATCGAGCGACGTCCCGCCAGGGCGTGCGGCCATCGCCACCCCGACACCAGCGGATCGGCCCCAGGGTCAGGCGGCCACGGCACCGCCTCGTCTCCACTGTCCAGCATCAGCACGCGCCAGGGCCGCGAACCCGGACCGCTTGAGGCTCACCGTTGCAATTTGATGTAGTGGTCGCGCTGCGCCAGAGGCGAGGGTGGAGCACCATGCGGGAGGCGCGCTCCGCCAGCCAGGCTGGAACGTGGCGCGGGGCGTGGCGCCGGAGAGGGCGGTTGCTGGGGGACGAAGACATGGAGGCGGCAAGGGCTCGTCGTGACCCAGCGTCGCCGACGACTGGGGGGCTGTGGAGGAGCAGCTTCCTGGGCAAGCAGGGATCAGCGCCTAATTCAAATCATTCCGTTGCCCGGTTGCCAGCAATGGGTTCCATCCTCGACTGCGGGCTGCGCGGCCAGCACCGCGCCGCCTGCTGGCTGGACGGGCGGCCCGGTGGCCGCGCACCGGATGGATCTGCACAACACCCTGGAGGCTCCGCCGTTGGCCATTCACGGCAACAAGCGATGGGGCCGGTGGAGGTCACCCGTTGCGGCGTGGTTGGAGAGCACCGACTGCCCTGATGGACGGCGGGCTCCACCTCCCGCAGCTCGCAACCGCCGCGGTCTAGCCTCACCCACCAGATCACGTCTATTCGGCATCGCCATGGGCGGCGTAAGGCGGCAACCGGATCATGGGCTGGGCTTCCCGACCCAGGCGATTCGTCTGGGATGGCTCAAGCATCGGCAACACCACTGAAGCCCTGCTTGAAGAGCAGAAGCGCCCGATCCCTGGCGCAGGCGGCGACCTTCCAACAGCTCAACCAGCAGCCTCCAAGCGAAGCCCGAGCTATTAGCACCACTGAAGGGTGATTTCAGCCCGACATGGGCGCTGTCAGGGGGCTGTGGGTGAGCGCGGGGGTCTAGCAATCTGGTGATGCAGCGGGCTCATAATCCGCCTTAGCCGAGTTTTCGATCCTCGGACCCCACAACCAAACCTCCTTCGAGGCATAACGTATTTTGGGCTTAGCTTGTTTTTTTGCCAAGATTCTATTCTCTATTTTGTCTATATCGCAGTTATGATCTAATCAGCACCACCAATTGATGCCCAAAAGCACAGCGAGATAGAGTTGCGACGGAAATAATCAAGGCAAATAAGTCGCTCCTGCTTGACAATCAGCAGCGCTCATCAGATAAGATTCTGAAGTCAGAGGGGCGCTGCTTCCTAACTCTTTCTTCCCTGTCGCATTAGCAGGGGGCCGTGTGGCCGCAAGGCTACTGATTCATTTCTGCTTCGACTCGTGCTTGAATAGAAAAGGCCGAACAAGCTCTTCGACCGCAGCGGGCAATCTAGGCATGCCAAGCTCAGCGGTTCAATGGGATGCCTTGACGCAAGCGCCAATCAACTGACCGCTTGATGCAACCAAAAATAAAGCAACCAGCGTTGAAGCAACAACTGAAGCTGAACTAGTGCCCTCAAGATAATTTCCTTGAAGCCCTCCACTGGGGAATCTTGCCTCAGCGTGCAGCCGCCAGGTAAAAAAAACAGAGGGCAATGAATCAGGCCGATGCCGGCGTTCCAGATCAGCGAGGCCGCTCGGACAGCCGCTGCGCCAGCGCGCAGCCGATCCCTCCCGTGGTCCACAGCAGGGTAAACATCAGCAGCAGCGCCAGGGATACGATGGCCAACACAGTTCTTCGCGCCATGGGCCCCTATTCCACAAGTGATCAGCGTACGAGACCCTCTTTTCCCCAAAAAGCCCCCCGGCTTGGGGGGAAAAAAAAACAAACCGCTGCGAA